>Ga0207773_100083_pt1 | contig 87881 bp, 72 predicted proteins | sample TtaePargueraPR_2_FD_187281 | JGI IMG/M metagenome (GOLD analysis project Ga0207773, IMG submission 187281) | Aerobic enrichment media microbial communities from Bioluminiscent Bay, La Parguera, Puerto Rico - Tt and M1 (3) (SPAdes) | ecosystem: Environmental > Aquatic > Marine > Unclassified ...
CCCCAGCCGCAGCGGCTCGAGCGTGAGTCCTTCCAACAGCCGGCGGGGCTGTTTCCAGATGACCAGCGGCAGGAGCAGCAACAGCGTGGCGCAGACGAAGACGGCCCGCCGGACGGGGACGTGCCGGCGGTGGTTCGCCGCGCTCCACGCCGCGTCGTACGGCTGCTTCTGCCGTCGCAGGCGGGGTAGTGGGATCCGGGCCGGGTCGTGCCGGTGGGCGAGCCACCACAGGGTGGTGACGGTGACGGTGCCGACGATCGTCAGGGTTTCCGGGCGGTCGCCGAGCAGGCTGCCGCTCGGCAGCAACCAGAGCAACCCGACCCCGCCTGCGGTGAAGACGGCCGCCAGCACCAGGCCCAGGGCCCGCCAGCGCCGGGCGGTGCACCACATCTGATGGCCGACCCGGTGCCACTCCTCGCTCCACGATTCGGTCTCGCGGTCGAGCCGCGCCCAGTCCCGGGTGCCCCGGATCCAGCCGACGACGATAGCTGCGGCCGCGAGCAGCGCGGCGACGCCAGCGGCCCAGCCGGGCCGGTTCTCGTCGGTACGGGACGCGTCGGCGACCGCCGCGTAGCCGAGCAGGACCAGCAGGGTGGTGGCGGTGGCGCGGACCGGGTCGGCGGCCAGCGGTAGCAGCACGATCAGCGGCCGGATCAGCAGCAGCAGGGCGCGCCCGACCCTCGTCGGCCAGCCCTTACCGGCCGGCCAGAGGGCCCGGTAGGTGAGGTGGACCGCCCGGCTGGACAGTCCGTAGCGGTAGGCGACCGGAAGGTCGCGGACGCCTTCGTTGCCGCGGGACACCCGGTTGGTGAGTTGCTCCCAGTGGTCCATCGCCGCTGGCTGCCGGGGTTGGTCGGGGTCGTCGGGCCGGCCCGTCTCCCTGGCCTCCTGGTCCTCCTCCAACAGGATCTGGTACTGCAGCCAGCTCTTCAGCGCGCGCTTGAGACACTCCCGCTGGTCGGGCTGCAGGCGGCTCATCCTGGTGGGCGCGGGCGGCAGGTCACCGTTGCTGCCGGTGAGAATCCGCCGCCACTCCCGCCCCGACACGCCGGGGACAGGCTCCTGGACCCATCGCTGCCAGACGCGGTTGAGCTCGTTGTCGTCGCAGCAGCCGCAGAGCTTGTCGATGATCATGTCGGTGATGCCGGCGGCGGCGTCCAGCCGGCCCCAGGCCCAGTCGTTGGCCCGCCACGACCGGCGGAGGAAGGCTCCGAAGTTGTGCAGTGTGGTACCGGCCAGCTTGGCACGGGAGTTGATTACCGGATCGGCTGGCTCGAGTCGGCCGGTGCGCAGCCGCTCGGTCAGGCGCTTGCGGCGTTCGCTGCAGTCGATGTTGCGGAACTTCTGCTGCAGCGGGCTCTCCTGGTTACCGGTGATCTTGTGGTAATGGACGACGGGTTGCACTCCCGGCACGCCGCCGGCCACTGCGAAGATGGTGTGCAGCTTCTTGATGCTCAATTTGCGCAGTGACGACTCGTGGACGTCCTTGAATGCCGAGTCGCACCAGGCTCGTCGGTCCTTCGGACACAGGTCGTCGTCGCTGCGCAGTTTCCGCCTGGCGATCGGTTGGCCAATCTCCAGCAACTCTCCTTTCAGGTCCTCGGCCAGCGTCCAGATTTCGTGCAGCGCGGTCGTCCCGGGGCTTGACATGTCGACTTCCCTGGCCATGTACTTCGCCGGGTACTGTTCGAACAGCATGCGGTTGAACTGTTGATCGTCGCATTGCCCGTCGGCTATCGCTCGGCGGAGTTTGTCGGGGAGACCTGGCAGCCCATGCTGCAGGGCGCGGGCCCGTCGGGTGGCGGCCAGCAGGTCCGGGTTCTCCAGCGCGCCGCCCGCTCCCTGGAAGTCCCGAAGCAGTTCCGCACCGGCCAGGTCGCGGATGTGGTCGGCCAGCGCCAGTAGCCGGTAGAGTTTGCCCTTGACCTCGCGTAGGCGTTTGGCTGCCTCGTCGCCCGCTGCCCGGTCGTCGCGGTAATCGGAGTTGCGATTCTTCTCCTCGAGTGCACGGATCCAGGAGATCAGCATGGTGGTGGCGCTGTAGGCCGCTTCGATGTCCTGGAACTCCTCCTCGTCGTTTCCCGTTCCCTGGTGGTAGATGTCGTCGAGTTGTGCCTGGATGTTCAGCGCCTCGTACTCGCCGAGAACCTGATACGGCCCGGACAGTGCCGGTCGGCCGATGGAGTATTCCGCCGGCTTTGTGAGAATTTCGGCGATCTTCTGGGCGTCGACGGAGTGCCGATAGTCACGATAGTGATCCGGTAGCGGTGGCGGCGGGTCGCCGTCACGTTTGATGACTCGGTCGCTGATCATGGCCCGGCGGCAGGTCCGGCATTCGCAGGCCGGCGGTCGCCAGCTGCCCAGTGGCCGGCGACGCGCCCTGGTGAGCGTGATCTGCTGGGTGATCAGGTGCTGCCGGATCTGGGCGGCGAGGCCGATGTCGTTGGTGCTGCGGACGTGCCCGAGTTCGCCCTCCTCGGTTTCGGTGCGTTGCTTCAACGCGATCGCCCGCAGCAGCACCCGGAGCCAGTGCAGGGCACCCTTGCTGTCCGGCTCAGTCGGGGAGCTACGAGCGGACGGCGACGGATCGGGATCCAGGTAGATCAACCGTCGGTCGGTGGGGGAGACGGCCGCGGTCCGGCAGATCGCCAGCAGCGCCCGCCGGATCGGGATGTTGTCGAAGATCCCTCCGTCGACCACGTAGTACGGTTCGGACCCGATGTGCAGACTGGTCCCCCGCGGCCGCAGTCCGGAGAAGACCATCGACATCTCCGGCACCGAGGTCCGGTCCGTGCCGGCGCCGTACTCCAACCTGTTGTGGTGACCGGCGACGGCGTGGATCGACGCGGGCTCGAACGCCCCGGGGAACGACGAGGTGGCGCGGGCGGCAAGGGCGAGTCGGTCCAGCCGGTACTTGACCGGGTGTGGCGGATCGTCACACGGATGGTCGGTGGCGTCCGGCCGGTCGGCGGGTCCGGGGAAGTCGGTGATTCCGGTGTCGAGCGGAGCGTCGCGGCGGGTGAAGTGGAACTGGGCCTGCCCTTCGGCCAGGCTGCGTTCCTGGTTCTGGTCCTGGGCCAGCAGGGTGGCGGACAGGTCGACGGTCATGTCGTCGGTGGCGAGTGCGGCGTGACCCCGGTCGCGCAGCCGGTAGAGCGCCCGGCAGATGCGGTGGTAGAGATACTTGTCGCCGGCCAGCAGCGACGGCACCCGACCGACCGGGCGGGGTTGCCGCATCATCTGCCACAGGTCGGCGTCGTCGAGCCAGAGGTTGCGGACCGCGTCGACGGTCGAGCCGACGCATTGAGCCACGCCGTAGACGACGGCGTTGAGACCACCGGCACTGGCACCGGCGAGTACGTCGATCTTGACCTCGTCGTAGCGGGCGAGCCGGAGCATGCTGGCGTAGATCTCGGCCCGCTGCTGCTGGGCGGGGCGTTCCGGGGACTTCCCCCGCCGCAGGATCGCGGTGCCCTGCTGGCCGGGTGTGGTCCGGCGCAGCACATCCAGTTCCGCGACCGCCCCACCGATCCAGACGGCCAGGCTGACACCGCCGCGCATGGCCAGGGCGATCCGCAGCTCACGGCGGTTGGGTAGGGCGTTCTCCTCCGGTAGGGGACGTCGATCCTCCGACATGGTCACCTCCGCGCGGCAGCACCGGGAGGCATCCGCATGGTCGCACGGCCCGCCGGTGTGCCGGGCCGATCCCAGGCGACCTCATCCTGTGACATGCGGCGTCCGGCACCCCATCACCCGGTAATAGGGCAGGACCGGTATCCCCAGAAGCATTGAAGTATCGTGGTTTGTCGATAGTGTTCGCATCGGGTACCCAGCAGCGCCTGTCTGACAAGGCCGAACAACCTGTTCTATCGCCGCGCCGCCCATCAGTCGGCGCGTACCCCCTGACGATGAGGACACCGCACGATGAAGGCACTCCCGCTCCTGTCCCGGATGCTGCTGGCCACCGGGCTCGCCGCCGCCAGCCTCGCGATGCCGGCCACCACGGCGCAGGCCGCGCCGCCGTCCAGCACCGCTGACGAGATCGGCACCCTGGTGGTGAACGGCCGTCCGGCCACCGAGAACTACCCGTTCATGGTCTACACGTCCGGCTGCACCGGTTCGCTGATCAAGTCGAACTGGGTGGTCACCGCCCGGCACTGCCCGACCCCGATCTCGGTACGGGTGGGCAGCGTCAACCGGACCAGTGGCGGCACGGTGGTCCGGGTGATCCGCGCGGTCAACCACCCGCAGATCGACGTCAAACTGATGCAGCTGGCCAGCTCGGTGAGCTACGCCCCGGCACCGATCCCGACCACCTCCGGTGCGGTCGGCACCGCCACCCGGATCATCGGCTGGGGCCAGACCTGCGCTCCCCGTGGCTGCGGCTCGGCCCCGACCGTCGCCCACGAGTTGGACACTTCGATCGTGGCGGACAGCCGGTGTCTCGGCATCGATGCCGGCTATGAGATCTGTACCAACAACACCAACGGAAACGCCGGTGCCTGCTACGGCGACTCCGGTGGTCCGCAGGTCCGGATGGTCTCCGGCCGGTGGTACCTGATCGGGGCCACCAGCCGTGCCGGCAACAACAACTCCACCTGCGCCACCGGTCCGTCGATCTATGGCGATCTGCCGTCGATCCGCTCCTGGATCAACACCCAGGTGGGTGGCTTGCCTGCCTGACCCCGTGCCAGCCTGATTCCCTGCCCATCTCGTGCGCCGCACCGGTCAGCCGGTGCGGCGCACCCCTGCGATCGCCCTGTGGTGCCTCTGTTCATGGCCCTCGGTCACCCGTCGTCGCCACCGGGCCGCCCGTCGCCTGCCGGATCCGCCCGGCGGGTGGATTTTCTCACTGCGGGATCGGCTCGACCCGGCGCGATTCCACTGAGTTCCCAGGTGGTCGCTTGCGGTACGTGATCCGTCTTGTCGGTCGAACGAGGTGAATACGGCCCGTGCCCGCTGGGCGGCTCTGAGCTGCCGAAACAAGATTTTTGAGCCGATGTTGAACCCGGCCCATTGACCGAAAGTATGATGTCGGCGGGTTGAGGGACGCCCGCCAATTTTCCACTAACCGTGAGACACCCCGGATACGGGATCGGGCTGCTTGACAGCCCAGAGAACCCACTTTTAGCGTGGCTTCTCGTAAACGTGGTGCGAACTCGTTCCGGCAATGGAAGTGGGCGTTTGAAGGCACCCGTTTGACCAGCTAGCAGAACACGGCTGCCCCACCGGACGACGCCTGTCAACCGCGCCGCCCTCGACGAGAAGGAGTAGGTAACCCCCCATGTACAGGTCGGCACAACGGCGCAGTTCGACCCCGCGTGGCCGAAACCAGCGCACTGTCAGTGGCCGCAACAAACGCATCATCGCTGTCCTCGGCACGGTCACGGTGTTCGCGGGCATCGTCGCGGTCACCCAGGTCTCCTCCGCCAACGACCAGCTGCGTACCGCCACGGAATGTGTCGCGCCGAGCCCCGGTTCCACGGCTGAAGGCGGCGTGACCACCACCGTGACCCGGGAGAACGGTCGCGAGGTGCGGCACCACTGGGGTGACGGACAGACCACGCTCGAGGAGTGCGAGAGCGGCGGGACCGTCGTCGCGGCTCCGACCATCGAGTGCCCGTCCGTAGCGGACAAACTGCCGGAGGTTCCCGCTGCGGCGCGTACCGAGGTGGAGCGCAACCTCGGCCTGCTGGAGAAGCAGATCGAAGAGGCCAACAACCGGCTCGCCAACAGTGTCGGCGAGGGCGGGCCGAACTTCATCAACAACGCCATCCTCGGCCCGCTGGCCAGTAAGCGGGTCGCCACCCTGGACCGGATCGCGATCGCCATCGGCCGGGTCGCGCCGCGTCCGCGTGGGCTCGACGAGTTGGCCACCTGCGAGCTCGTCAACCGCCCCGGCAACAACGACGGTGGCGGGAACAACGGCGGCGACAACGGCGGCAACGACGGTGGCGGGAACAACGACGGCGGAAACGGGCTGGAGATCCTGGCCAACAGCTGTGACGACAGCAATCTGGACGACCATGACGGCTTCCAGGTCGGCAACCGCTGTGTCGACACGCAGTTCGGTGAGGTCGGCGCGGCTGCCAACAACCCGTCGCTGCTGATCACCGAGTTCCCGGACGAGGTCGGCGTGGAAGAGCCGTTCACCATCCGGGTCAGCACCCGTAACCTGGTCCGGGACCGCTTCCTCCCGGCGGCTCAGGGTGGCTACTACGTCGAGAGCTCGCTGCTCAACGAGCAGGGCCTGACCCGCGGTCACTTCCACACCGCGTGTCGGATGCTGGACTCGACCGAGGTCGCGCCCGACCCGGCTCCGGCTCCGGAGTTCTTCGTGGCGACCGAGGACGGCGGTGGCGGTCGCGAGCCGGACCAGGTCACCATCCAGGTCTCGGGCATGCCGCAGTCCGGTACCGCGCAGTGCTCGGTCTGGGCTGGTGACGGTTCGCACCGGCTGCCGATGTCGGAGCGGGCCAACCAGACCCCGGCCTTCGACTCGGTCCGGATCACCGTGAACTGACCAGCGCTCTAGCGCAACGATCACCACAGCTGCGGGCCCGGACTCGAACGAGTCCGGGCCCGCAGCCGTTCCGGTCGTACGACGGTTCTGGGCTGATCAACAGAACCGGCCGGTCAGGAGAGGATCGCCAGGTGGAAGCCGCGGTCGGCCAGCACTCCGGCGCTGGTGAAGGTCTGGATGAACACCCCGTTGGGGATGCCGGCCCGACCCACGACGGTGATCTCACCCGGGGCCGACGCGCCGACGCTGCCGGACAGGCCGATGCTGCCGACGTAGGCCGACCCGGTCAGGTTGTGGCTGAAGACCACCTGGTAGGTGCCGGTGGCGAGACGGGTCGCGGAGACCGCGCCGAAGCCACGGGCCAGGGTGCCGTTCGCGTTGACGACCGCGAAGAAGCTCTGGGCGGTCGGCGGCATTCCGGATGTGGTGGCGGGGACCAGCGCGATACTGGCCTGCTCCCGTTCCGTCTTGGACACCGGCGGCTGTTCGGTGATGCCGGCGTCGCGTTCCGCGCTGAATGACTCGGACATAGTGAAACTCCTCGCAGATTGGCATTCCGCGGCGTGGACGCGAGATGCCGAAAAAGGGATGGAACCGGTGCCGTCCGCTGGGCCCGAGCAGTCCGGCAAGTGACTTGAAGTTTATGTTTGACAGCGGAGAGTAACTAGAGTCCGATGATGTCCAATCGAGGACAGGGCGCGGCCCCGGTCAGCCGGACTGCCCGGGGCCTGCGGCGAGCCGCCGGTCGAGCAGGGTGGCGAGCGGGATGGACTCGCCGTCGCGACCGCCGGCACCGATCACCAGCCGTGGCTCCATGGGGGAGACGCGTGCGCCGGTCAACCTGGACCGCAGGCCGGCTGGGACGGTCAACAGGTAAAGATTCCCGTCCGTGCCGACGGCCAGGGTGCGGTCCGATTTCAGGTACCAGCCGTGCAGCCCGGTCCGGTACCGGCCCCGGCCGTGGTGTGGCTGGGCGGACAGGCGCTGCGCGGCGATTCCGTGACGCCGGGCGGTCGCGACGAAATCGGCGAGCAGATCCGCGGCCTGCTGGGCCTCGTTGGCCCGACGGCGCTGCTGGTCGGCCGCATGGGCGGCGATTGCCTGCCGGCGCTGCCGCGCCCAGTCCTGCTGGTCCCGTTGCCCCACCCGACCAGCCTACTGTCGACGCCGCCGTCCGGTGCGCTCGTACCGTCGCCGAGCATAGCCGGACGGGCCGGTGGTGGGGGTTTTCTTTGTTTGGCAACCAAACTATTGACACCTCGTCGCGGTGTGTGTGAACGTCTGGACATCGGCCGGTTGCGGGAGTCGGCAAGCCGGAAGTGGGGCCTGGGCACCCCCGGCAAACCCGACGCAGGATTCGTCTGCCTGTGCAGAGAGGAAGCCCGTTACATGCGCAGAACCCTTGCCGGCACACTCGCGGCGGTGGTGCTCGCCGGCGTCGCGGCCGTCGCCACCCAGGTGATGGTCGATGGAGCCGCCTCGCCCGCCCGCGCCGTCGCCGCTGACCCGTACTCCTGGCGCAACGTCCGGATCGACGGCGGCGGCTTCGTGCCGGGCATCGTCTTCAACGAGACCGAACCTGACCTCATCTACGCCCGGACCGACATCGGCGGGGCCTACCGCTGGAACCAGGCCGACCAGTCGTGGACCCCGCTGCTGGACTGGGTGGGCTGGGACCGCTGGGGCTGGAACGGTGTGCTCAGCCTGGCCACCGACCCGGTGCAGACCAACCGGCTGTACGCGGCGGTCGGCATGTACACCAACGACTGGGACCCGAACAACGGCGCGATCCTGCGCTCCACCGACCGGGGCGACACCTGGCAGGCGACCGAGTTGCCGTTCAAGGTCGGCGGCAACATGCCCGGCCGGGGAATGGGGGAGCGGCTGGCGGTCGACCCGAACGACACCCGCGTCGTCTACTTCGGCGCCGAAAACGGCAACGGCCTGTGGCGCAGCACCGACCACGGCCAGACCTGGGCCGAGGTGACCAGCTTCCCGAACCCCGGCAACTGGGCCGAGGATCCGGCCGACCCGAACGGGTACCTCGACCACCAGCCGGGGGTGGTCTGGGTGACCTTCGACGAATCCACCGGCAGCGCCGGCAGCCGTACCCCGCACATCTACGTCGGGGTGGCGGACCTGCAGAACACGGTCTACCGCAGCACCGACGCCGGGGTGACCTGGCAGCGGCTCGCCGGCCAGCCGACCGGCTTCATCGCCCACCAGGGCGAGATCGACCACGCCACCGGCACCCTCTACATCGCCACCAGCGACAACGGCGGGCCGTACGCCGGCGACCACGGCGACGTCTGGAAGTACGCCACCGCGACCGGCGAGTGGACCCGGATCAGCCCGACGCCGTCGGACGACACCGCGAACAACTGGTACGGCTACTCCGGGTTGAGCGTGGACCGGAGCAACCCGGGCACGGTGATGGTCACCGGCTACAGCTCGTGGTGGCCGGACACGTTCATCTACCGCAGCACCGACGGCGGCGCTTCCTGGACGTCGTTCTACGACATCACCTACCCGAACCGAACCAACCACTACACCATGGACATCAGCGACTCGCCGTGGCTGTCCTGGGGGGCCAACCCGCAGCCGCCGGAGGTCACCCCGAAGCTCGGCTGGATGACCGAGGCCCTGGCGATCGACCCGCACGACCCGGACCGGTTCATGTACGGCACCGGTGCCACCATCTACGGCTCCACCAACCTCACCGCGCTGGACGACGGCGGCACGGTCGCCATCCGTACCATGGTCGAGGGCCTGGAGGAGACCGCGGTGCTCGACCTGGTCAGCCCGCCAACCGGCGACGCCTTCCTGATCTCCGGGCTCGGCGACATCGGTGGCTTCCGGCACACCGACCCGGACACCGTGCCGGCCATGATGCATGACCAGCCCAACCTCTCCGGCAACACCAGCATCGACTACGCCGAGCTGAACCCGCAGCAGATGGTCCGGGTCGGCAACGGCGACTCCGGTGTCAGCCACATCGCCTACTCGTACAGCTCCGGGGCCAACTGGTACGCCGGCAGCGAGCCCGCTGGCGTCACCTCCGGCGGTACGGTCGCCGTTGCGGCCGACGGCGGCGCGGTGGTGTGGAGCCCGGGCGGGGTCGGCGTGCACCATGCGACCAGCTTCGGCGGCGGGTTCAGCCCGTCCACCGGGGTGCCGGCCGGGGCACGGGTGGAGGCCGACCGGGTCGACGGCGAGACGTTCTACGCCTACGCGGACGGGCAGTTCTATGTGAGCACCGACGGGGGTCGCAGCTTCGTCGTTTCGGCGGCCACCGGTCTGCCGGCCGAGCAGGGCCGGTTCGCCACGGTCGCCGGCCACGGAGGTCACATCTGGCTGGCCGGCGACTCCGGCCTGTTCCGTTCCACCGACTCCGGTGCCACGTTCAGCCGGGTGGCCGGCGTCACCGCTGGCCGCAACGTCGGGTTCGGCAAGGCCGCACCCGGGGCCGGTTACCACGCCGTCTTCCTGGTCGGCACGATCGACGGGGTCACCGGGGTGTTCCGCTCCGACGACACCGGTGCCAGCTGGGTGCGGATCAACGACGACCAGCATCAGTACGGCAACATGGGCGACGCGATCACCGGCGATCCCCGGGTGTACGGCCGGGTGTACCTCGGCACCAACGGCCGCGGCATCCTGATGGCGGACCGGCTCGGTGCGCCGCCGTCACCGACCGTCGGCCCGACCCCGTCCGGCAGCCCGTCGGCCAGTCCGAGCCCGTCGGTGAGTCCCTCGGTGAGTCCGAGTCCGTCGGTGAGTCCGAGTGGCAGCCCCACCCCCGGTCCGACCACCCCGCCGCCGGGCGGATGCACGGCGGTCTACCAGGTGGTCGGCTCCTGGCAGGGCGGCTTCCAGGGTGAGGTTCGGGTGACCAACACCGGCAGCGCCGGGATCACCGGCTGGACGGTGACCTGGACTTTCCCTGACGGTCAGCGGATCACCCAGCTCTGGGGTGGGCAGCACGCGCAGAGCGGTGACGATGTCACGGTCCGAAACGTCTCGTGGAACGGTGACCTCGGTCCCGGGGGCAGCACCACACTGGGTTTCCTGGCCGACTGGACAGCTGGTAACGGAGTTCCAGCGGGCGTGAGCTGCGCAGCGGACTGAGTCGGGTGGCGGGTTCATGGCCCGGGGCGGCGTCGACCGAGGTCGACGCCGCCCCGGCGGTCGTGCTGCGGTCTGTGCCGATCACCGTCGCGGGGTACTGCCGGTCGGCTCGTCCACGTCGACGAACTCGATCCGCGCCTCGTCGGACCGCTCGCCGGGCCGGAGCACCGACCGGGTCATCGCCCCGGCCAGCCAGCCGAGGGCCACCCCGGCCGCCGCCGCACCGGCGAGCCACGCCCACGGCATGGCCCGACGACGGCCAGCGAGCGCGTCGACGGCCGCTCGCGCCCGGTGCCGCGCCTCCGCGCTGGCCGGGCCCATCCGCGATCCGGTCTCGGTGGCGAGGTTCGAGGTGTGCCGGCGGGCCAGGCGAGCGGCATCGCCAGCGGAGTCGACCGCCGAGACCAGATGCGCCCAGGCCTGGTCGGTGACGCGTTGCGGCTTGCGGCGGCGTTCCATCAGGTTGGTCGCGAACATGCTGCTACCTCCTCCAGCGCCACGGCTGCCGGTAGCGCCCGGCGGCCGTGGCGCGCTGCGGTTGCCTCCACGTGCCCAGCCCTGGTCGGCGGCAAACCCCCTCGTCGTCGCGCCGTTACGGCTGTCTTCTGTCGTACCGGGCCGCTACTGTTGGGACGACAGCCGGCGCGGAGCCGGAGGCCGGTGGGGCACCGGAGGTTCGTGGTTGGCACCCAGGCGCCCCAAGCCTCTACGAATCGTGCCCCGGGTGTCCGTGTCGTAGCTCAGCGCGCAGGGGGCTATGATGCGGGATGTCTGATTGTTAGCGATTATTGTGCCCGTCGGATGCGGATCCGGCCCGGCGAAAGCTGGCGGTGACGCCCGCACCGGAATACTCTCGGTCGCGGCCCGCGTACTGACGAGACGCCCGGATGGGCGAGTGGAGGTGCTCGCGTGAGCCTGTCGGTTGTCACATCGACGCTGCCTGGCGCAGTGGTCGAGATTTCACCACAGGGTGAGATCGACGTGGATACCGCGCATGAGGTGCGTGAAGCGGTGCAGGCGGTGCTGACCAACGGCCGTCCGACCCGGATCCAGCTGAACATGCGGCTGGTGACGTTCATCGACTCGGTGGGCATCAGCGCGATGGTTGCCGGTTTCCAGGCGGCCGAGGTGAGCGGCATCAAGCTGGTGGTGACCGAGCCGAGCCGGTTCGTGCACCGTCAGTTGTGGGTGACCGGGCTGCTCGGTCTGTTCGGCGCGCCTGAGCCGTATGTCGGCGACAGCGCCGAGCGCGAGGTGCCGCTCTCCTGACCTCGCGGTGGTCGGTGGCGTCCGGCCGCAGCTCGAACGGCTGATTAGGGCCGTGTTAACACCCGGCGGTAGATCTTGTCGGTAGCGCTGTCCTGCCGGAAAATGGTCCATCGTGACATGGTTGCTGGTGGGTACCACCATTCTCCGGCGCTATGTCCTTCTTCGTCCGATCGGTCGCGGTGGGGTGTCGGTCGTCTACCAGGCGATCGACGTCGACTCGGCCCGACCGTTCGCGATCAAGCTGCTGGCACCGGCCGCCGCCGACGACCGGCGCGCCAGGGACGACATCCGCCGAGAGGCGTCGATCACCCAGCGGTTGCGGCATCCGAGTGTGCCCCGCGTCTACGACGTCGGCGAACTGCCGCTACCCGGGGGCGGCACGTCGTCGTACGTCGTCATGGAGCTGATCTGCGGCGAGTCGCTGGCTGACCGGCTGACCGGCGGTCCGTTGCCGTGGCCGACCGCGGTGCGCACGGCGGGCACCGCCGCAGACGTGCTGGCGGTGGCCCACCGGCGGGGTGTGGTGCACCGGGATCTCACCGCCGGCAACGTGATGTTGACCCGGTCCGGTGCCAAGATCATTGATTTCGGGCTGGCTCGGTTGGCGGGCCCCCCGGCGGCCGGCCGGTCGCCGGGGACGGTGGCCGGCTCCGGTCGACCGGGCGACGACGTCTACTCCCTCGGCGTCTTGCTCTACCACATGCTGACCGGGCGGTTGCCGTACCCGGGGGTCAGCCCGGGGTCGCCGGTGACCGGTGTGCGGACAGGGGCCCTGGCTCCCACCCCGGTGCTGGCGGTCGCCGGGTTGCCGCGTCCCGTGGCCGATCTCTGCCGGGCCTGCATGAGCAAGCGTCCGGAGAACCGACCGACCAGCGTCGAGGCGGCGTTCGCGCTCTGGGACCTGCTCGGCGACAGCGGCGTCGGCATCGACAGCGGCGTCGGCATCGGCCCAGACAGCGGCATTGGCGTTGCCAGGGCGAGTCACGACGTTCTGCCCTGAACCCAGAATTATCGGTCATTCTGGGGAATTGTGCAATATACAGCAGATGTCCGGGAAGTGGCTCCGCCGTCGCGGCACGTCCGGCATCGTCAACGGCGAGGACCCTTTCCCGGCGCCGCGCGTCGGGAAAGGGTTCCTCCTTCGGTGCCGGTCGGAGGTGCCGGTCGGATCAGCCGATCCGGAACGGCACCCGCAGGGTCGACCGACCGGCGTCGGCGCTCGCCGCGTCGACCCGAACCGTGGTCGGTGCGTTACCGATCGCGTTCCACAACTCCAGCCGGACGCACCCGTTGCTCATCGCCCGGAACTCACCCGAGGCGGATTTCAGTCCGGCGCTCTGCCGGTAGGACTCCGTGCCGGGCACCGGGTCGGTGGCGAAATAGTGGTAGGTCTCCGTACGGCCGTAGCTGCCGGAGCCGGTGAAGTCGTACGACACCCGGGCCTGGATGCCCGCACCGACCGAGGTGCCTGCGTCCACCTGGAGGTCGAACGTGCTGGCCGCCGACCGGTACGTGCCGGTCAACCCGCAGGCCCGGAAGGTGACCGGATTGTGCGGCGTACCGTCGTAGTTCGCCCCGCCGGCCGACGGCACCGTGACCGTCGTCGCGTTCGTTCCGGCGGTGTTGCTCAGCACCCCGGCGGACCGCAGATGGAACAGGTCCGAGGTGACCGGCGGGGTGGTCGGATCCGGCGTGGGCGAGGTCGGCGGCGTGGGGGACAGGCTCGGTGACGGGTTCGGGGTGGTCGGGGCGCCGGTGGCGTTGCCGCCGCTCCAGGTATGCGCCCCGGTGGTGGCGGTCCGGCCGGCCGGCACGGTCATCCGGGTGCCGTCGGAGAAGGTGACCGTGACCGGCGATGCGGTGATGTTGCTCGCCACATAGGTGCGGGCACCGTTGCGGTTGAACACCGCGTACAGGGCAGTGTTCGCGGTGACGCCGGTGTCGACCCGGCCCAACGCTGCCAGGTTGCGTACCCAGTGGAAGGTGTGCGCCCGGCTCTCGCCCTCCTCGACCGGGTAGTTGGGGTTCGCCCGCAGGTTGGCCAGGGCGCCGTTGGCGTCGCCGAGCGCCTGGAACGACCAGAGGATGTCCTGCCAGACCGTCGGCGGGCCGCCGTTGTTGGTGACCAGCGCGTTCCAGTTGGTGGCGATGTAGTCGGGCCGGTAGCCGAGATAGAGCGAGCCGCCGGTGACCGGCAGCATGTTGATGCCCTGGATCATCTCCGGCTCGGCGCTGAACCAGGTGGCGTACGCCCCGCCGTCGCCCCAGACCATCCCGACCGACCGGTGGCCGAAGGAGGCCGGGAAGTTGGTGTCCGAGGAGTCGAACCAGTATTCCTGGATGGCCGCCGACTGGGTGGTGTAGATGTACAGCCCGGCGTCGCGGATCGCGGTGTTGCCGGTGGCCAGGCCCCACTGGATCAGGGCGTTGGCGAAGTTCATCCCCTCCGAGGACGACTCCTGGTTGTTGCCGGCGAAGAACGCTCCGTGCCCGGCGGCCCAGTCATGGCCGGCGTAGATGTCGAAGTCGCGCAGGAACGGGAACATCGGGTCGTTGCGGTCCCAGCTGTTGGCGTCGCGGATCAGCAGGTTGACCATTCCGCCGTACTGGCTGGTCGCCGCCCAGGTGGGGTCGAACTTGGCCAGCGTCGCGGCGGCGGCGATGTAGTAGCCGTAGTGGAAGTGATGGTCGTTGAGATCGGTGTCGGAGCCGTACGAGGCGGGGTAGCCGACCAGAGTGCCCCAGGCCTGGTCGTAGAAGAACACCCGTTGGGTCTTGCCGGGGCTGGCGGTGAACCAGTCGGTCAGCCGGTTCCGGATGGCGGTGAGCAGGTGGTCGCGCTGGGCGGTGCGGCCGAGCTGGTCGGCGATCTCGGCCAGCCGGGCGGCCCGGCCGAGCGCCTTGCCGGTCCAGTAGGTGTCGTTGCCGAATCCGGCGAGCGGGTCGCCGGACGCGGCTTGGTCCAGGTGCGCGGTGAGCGTGGCGAGGTCGGCACCGACGCTGGTGGCCACCGCCGGGACCTCCGGCAGTACGCCGTGGAAGCGCATCGCGGTCCGGAACGACGTCGCGCCGACCAGATTGCGCATCGGGCCGCGGGCCGACACGTAGGTCTCGGCGATCGGGCTGCCGCCGTCGAGGTGCTTCCACTGGTGCGGGTAGAGGGAGACGACCGTGCCGGTGGCGGAGCCCTCCCGGGCCGTGGTGGTGAAGCTGTAGGTGGCGTCGACCGTGCTGCTGGCCTGATCGTAGCTCCAGCTGACCCGGGTGCCGGTGACGTGCGCGTGGGCGTGCCGGCCGTAGCTGTCCATCAGGGCGGTGCGCCGCGCGGCGCTGGTGCCGGCGCCGGTCGGCAGCAGCGCGACGGAGAAGTAGCCGCGGCCGGCGAGGGTGGAGCTGATGGTGGTTCCGTTGACGGTCCAGGTCGCGCCGCTGGGGGCGTAGGCGACGTAGTCGTGGCCGCGCATGGAGAAGCCGACCCGGGTGCCGCCGTGGTGCCAGACCGTCGGGGTGCCGGGGAACGACAGTTCCGCGCTGCCGCCGGTGACCTGGGCGTACACGAACGGCAGACCGTGGCCGACGGTCGCGCGCAGGGTACGGGCGCCGTCGGACCAGTACGGGCTGACCGTCCAGTCGGTCCAGCCGTCGACCTTGACGTCCGGGGCGTTGAGTCCGGCGACGCCGAGGGTGAACTCCCGGGTGTACGGGTAGTGGTATTCGCCGACGCCGGTCGACGTGCCGGAGATCGCCGCCTCGGTGGTGTAGGAGACGCCGAGCCCGCCGGCGGTCGGCTGGAACGACATCGGGTGGGCGTGCAGCGGGTCGGAGTAGGCGCAGTTGTACCGCTTGAACAGCAGCGACGACCACCAGTCGTTGGTCGGCACCGCGCCGGCCGGGGCGTTGCCCGTGACGTACTGCCGGGGGTTGGCGGAGATGTTGCCGCAGGCGGTCGGGGCGGCCGCGCCCGCCGGGCGGGTGGTGGTGTAGCTGCCGGCGCCGACGGTGGCGGCGTCGGCGGTGCGCAGTACGCCGAAGATCAGTCCGGTGGCGGCCAGCGCCGTCACGGTGGTGGCTGCCAGGATCCGGCGCGGCGTACGACCTGTTCGCGCGCCACGGATCGACAGGTTCATGGTGCCTCCGGGTTGGGTCGGGCGCGGTCCACGATCGCGAAAAATTTCACGCCCATTAATGAGTTATTGCCAGGAGGTCATCAGACATACGGGCTCCTGTCAATATCCCGACATGAAGTTTCGTGCATCCGGTACGGGGTCGTCGCGGTCTGTTGACAGCCGTACCGCTGCTGCTATATATCTAACTGTGAGAGCGCTCTCTCGGCCTCGCGAGCTGCAATGTGCCCTGCGTGAGCCGGGTGTGACTGCGCGGTGGTAGAGCGCTCTCGCGTGGATGCCGGTGGCCGTCGGTCGATATGCCGATCGGTCTTTCGGTGCTGCCCGAGGCTCCTGCGCATCTATTATCGATGCTGACAGGAATCGTCCTCCGGGAATGCGCTACGGCGATTCGGGGGATCACCGTCGAGCCGGAGGGGGCGTCGGTGCATAGCAGTACGGGGGCGGACGGCCACCGACGTGGCCGTCCGCCCCCGTACGCGCGACGTCAGTACACCGACAGGTGCACGTGGTTGGTGTGGTCGCTGGACGGGTCGCCGCCTGCGCCGCTGTACGTCTTCCAGCCGCTGCTGGGCAGCCAGATCCGCTTGTACCAGATCACATAGAGCACGCCGAGCCGGTCGGCGTTGTTGATGTAGTAGTTCGCGAGGTTGTCGCCGTAGCTCTTGTCACCGCCGGTCGCCACTCCACCGAAGCCGTTGGGCTGGGCGGCGAAGTCACACGCCCGGCCCTTGGGGTGCTCGCCGGAGCTGCCGTTGCGGAAGCAGGACACGTAGCGGGTGAAGCCGGCAGCCTTCGCCTGGTTCAGGGCGTGCAGCGTACGCGGCGTGATGCAGCCGGAGGTGGTGGGGTCGTCGACGTTGCACGACTCGGCCGGCCAGGAGCCGTTGGCGTTGCGCGGGGCCGGGGTCGCCGACGCGCTGGACGACCCGGATCCCGACGAGCCGGAGCCGGAGGATCCTGAGCCGGAGGATCCGCTGGCGGCGGCCCGCTCGGCCTCCTCCGCCGCCTGCTGCCTCGCCCGTTCCTCCGCCTCCTTCTCGGCGGCGACCGCGACGGCCAGGGCCCGCTCCGCCTGGTTCCGGCGCTGGTCCATGATGGTGACCTGCTTCTGCTGCTCCCGGATCTCATGCTCGATCGCAGCCTTGGACCTGGTCACCTGGTCACGGGTGCGGTACAGCTCGCGGAGCTGCTTCTCCTCGTTGGCGGTCACCGCGCTCAGCGCCGCCGCCCGGTCGATGAACCCCTCCGGCGAGGTGCTGTTGAGCAGCGCGGAGACCGGGCCGAGCCGGCCGTTGCGGTACGCGCGGTCGACGATGTGCCCGACGTTCCTGTTCCGTTGCTCCAGCTCAGCACCGACCGTGTCGAGCTGCTCGGACAGCTTCTTCTGCCGGTCCTTCGAATGGTTGAGCGCCGCCTTGGCGTCGATCCAGCCCTTCGAGGCCGCATCGAGCTCCTTGCGCAGGCTGTCGGTGCCTCCCTCGTCGTCGACCCGGTCGGGTCGGTTCGTGGGCAGGGCGGCTCCGGCCGGCGAGCCGATCGGGGTGCCGGTGACGGCCATCAGGGCGGCGGTCAACGCCGCCAACAACGCGGATCGGGTTTTCCTGTGGACTGTGCGTGACACTGTGCGTTCCTTCCGTCAGCCGCCGACCGGGTTAGCTGACGGGTTCGGGACGGAAGATCCCTACCGCGTGACGCGGATGCACCCCAGGTACGTGGTTCCCCGGCTCGCCGTACGGCGATTAGGCGACGGCCTCCGCGGGCGCCGGAGGGGCGCCGCCCGAGCGGAGACCGGGGCCGAGACTACCGGTTCCCCGGGTTGCCGTCCCGGTATCGATAGCCATGTTATGTCTGGAAAAATCAGAAATGTACGTATATCGTAGCTGTCAACGTCGCGGTAAGGTCACGAAACTTAAGCATCTGCTAATCACCAGTCGGCCGGTCCACAGGAGTCGGCGGGGGCCAGCGGCTCGATCTGCAGCGTCGCGTGCTCGATACCGAACTCGTCGTGCAGGGCCGTCCGGGCATCCCGCAGCACCGTGCCGATATCGGCTGACGGGGTCACGGCCAGGTGTGCCGAGGCCACCTCCATGCCCGGGGTGAGCGTCCAGACATGGAGGTCGTGCACGTCGCAGACGCCCGGCACGGTGGCCAGCCGGCTGCGGACCCGGGCGACCTCCACATGCTCCGGCGCCGCCTGCACCAGGATGCGCAGCGCGGCCCGGGCCAGCCGCCAGGTGCGCGGCAGGATGAACACCCCGACACCGACGGCGACCAGCGGGTCGGCGTACCACCAGCCGGTGGTGGCGATCACCGTGGCGGCCACCAGCACCCCCACCGAGCCGAGCAGGTCGCCGAGTACCTCCAGGTAGGCGCCCCGTACGTTGAGGCTCTCCCTGGCCCCCTGGCGCAGCAGGGCGAAGGCGACGATGTTGGCGAGCAGTCCGGCGACCGCCACCACCAGCATCGGGCCGACCGTCACCGGCTCCGGATCGGCGAACCGGCGGGCCGCCTCAACCAGGACGTAGAGCGCGACCCCGGCGAGCAGTACGGCGTTCGCCAGCGCGGCCAGCACCTCGAGACGGTAGAGGCCGAAGGTGCGCTGCGGCTCCCCGGTCGGTCGCCGGGTCGCGGCTATCGCCGCGAGCGCCATGCCGATGCCGAGTACGTCGGTGAACATGTGCCCGGCGTCGGACAGCAGTGCCAGGGAGCCGGTGGCCAGCGCGGCGACCGCCTCGACGACCATGAAGCCCGCCAGCAGGGCGAAGGCGGCCCAGAGACGCCCGTAGTGTCGCTGGCCGGTGCTCCCGGCGCCGTGATCGTGTCCGACTCCCACGCCTGCCACCCTCCGTCGCCCGGCGTCTCGTCAGTAGACTAATGCTCACATAGCAATATGTGCAATCGACTCCGGGTCGAGGTCGATGGTGACCAGCCGCTGCGTCGCCCGGGAGAGCGCGACGTAGAGGGTGCGCACCCCGGCCTCGGACTCGGCACGGATCTCCTCGCCGGCCACCAGCACCACCGCGTCGTACTCCATGCCCTTCGCCTGCAGGCTCGACACCACCTGCAGCCGAGAGGTCGCCAGCTCGCCGAGCCAGCCGGCGACCTCGTCCCGCCGGGCCACCGCGGCGATGACGCCGACCGTCCCCTCCACAGCGGCCAGCATCTCGGCGGTCGCGGCGCGGACGGCAGCCGGCAGCACCGCCGCAGCCACCCGGTCCCGGCGCGGCGCCACCCCGGTCGATCGGACCGCCGTCGGCAACGGGGCGTCCGGAGCGACCTCGCGGATCACCTCGGCGGCCAGTTCGAAGATCTCCGCCGGGTTGCGGTAGTTCGTGGTCAGCTGGAATTCCCGCCGCGGCCGTCGCCCCAACGCCCGGTCCCGGGCCTGGGCGAGCTCGGCCGGATCCCCGGTCCACGCGGTCTGCGCCGGATCCCCGACCACCGTCCAGGAGGCGAGTCGGCCCCGGCGCCCGATCATGCGCCACTGCATCGGCGACACGTCCTGCGCCTCGTCGACCACCACGTGGGCGTACTCCCGGTAGTCGGCCGGCCGCTCCCGGGCGGCGGCCCGGGCCGCCCGGTCCCGGTCGGCGAAGGTCGTCACCTCACGCACCCCACCGGTCACCTGGAACGGATCCCGGTGCCGGCGGCGGGGCTGCGGTGGCCGGCCGAGCAGTTCGTCCAACTCGTCCAGCAGCGCCACGTCCGCGATCGTCGGCCCGTTGTCCGCCAGGTCACCGAACGCGTCGGCGAGCACCGTGATCTCGGCCGGGTCGAGCACTCCCCGCGCGTACCGACGCAGCCGGTCCGGCCGAGCCAGCCAGCCCAGCACGTGTCGCGGCAGCAGCCGGGGCCACCAGGCCCGCAGGAAGTCCCGGAAATCGTCCCGGTCCGACAACTCGTCCTCGAACTCGGCCTGGCCGGGCAGCCGGGCCGGGGCCACCAGCTGCCGGGCCTGCGCCCACAACGCCTCGAACAACCCGTCGATACCGGCCCGCCGGACCTCGTTGCGCCGTGCACCCCGGGGCAGCGCGCGGGCCCGGATGCCGTCCAGCTCCGGGCCGCGCAGCCGCAGCAACTGCCCCCGGTAGAGCAGGCGTAACTCGGTCGGCCCGTCCGGTACCGCGTCACGTACCGCCCGTTCCAGCACCCGCCGCATCCGTAGTGACCCCTTCAGCACGGCGACCGCCGCTGGATCCGTCCGGGTCGCCGACACTCCCGGCGGCAGCGACCCCAACGACCTCAGGGTGGCGCTCTCCTCACCCAGGGCCGGCAGCACCGCGGCGATGTACTCGACGAAGACACCGGTCGGGCCGACGACCAGGATGCCGCCGCCAGCGAACCGGCTCCGGTCCGAATAGAGCAGGTACGCCGCCCGGTGCAGCGCGACCGCGGTCTTGCCGGTGCCGGGGCCGCCCGAGACGATCGTCACCCCGGCGGCGGGCGACCGGATCGCCTGGTCCTGCTCCTGCTGGATGGTGGCCACGATGTCGCGCATCCCACGTCCCTTGGCCCGGGCCAGGGTGGCCAGCAGCGCGCCGTCGCCGACCACTCGCATCCCGGCCGGCGCGGCCGCCGGATCGAGCAGGTCGTCGGAGACGCCGGTGACCCGCTCGCCCCGGGACTGGATGGTGCGCCGCCGCACCACGCCCCGCGGTCGGGCCGGCGTCGCCTGATAGAACGCGGCGGCGGCCGGGGCACGCCAGTCGATCAGCAGCGGCTCGGCCCGCTCGCCGCGTACGCCGAGCCGACCCACGTGCAGCACCGCGCCGTCGCGTAGATCGAGCCGGCCGAACACCAGCCCTTCGTGCTCGGCGTCGAGCAGATGCCGCCGCCGGGCCGCGTGGAAGACCATCGCGTCGCGCTCCACCAGGGCGCCGACGTTGCCCACCCGGGCGAGGCGGTAGCCGTCCCGCTCGGCGCGTACCGCGTCCTGGCGTAGCTGCGCCAACCGGGCGTAGACCCGGTCGACGTGCCGCTGCTCGGCGGCGATCTCTTGGTCCAACGTGGTGGCGTCGGTCAACGCTGCGGCTCCTGGGCGAGGGCGGGCCGGCCGGGGCAGGGCGGCCGGTCCGCCGGCGGACGGTCACGGCGCCGGGCGGCGACGGCGGAGCGTGGTGACCCCGTAACGTGATCGGACCCGGCAGCCTTACGACGTTACCGTCCGCGCGCCAGCCCGGCGCCGGCTCCCGGGGCACCCGGCGACCGCGTTCGCCCTGTCGAGCCTGTTTCAGCGCGCCGCCCTGCCGAGCACCTCGACGAGAGCGGCCGTCACCCGGTCCGGTCGTTCCAGCATCAGCATGTGTCCGGCCCCGGGGCAGACCGTCAGGTCGGTTCCGGGCAACGCGTCGACGATCGATTCGGCGCAGATCGGCGGCGTCAGCCGGTCACGATCTCCCACCAGCACTGTCGCCGGGACCTCGTCGAGCGCCGCCAGCGTGCGGAGCCGGCGTTGAGCGCCGATCGAAGCACGGTAGCCGCCGATCGCCCGTAGCGTCGTCCGACCGACGGCGGTGGTCGCCAGTTCGAGGTCCTGCGGGTCGCAGGTGTCGCCGAACAGCAGCCACCGCAGGGTCGGCCGCAGCGGCTGCAGCAGACCCGGATGGGGTCGCCAGGCACCGCATCTGGCCAGCACGCCGGCTCCGGCCACCTCGCAGAGCCGGACCAGCCGGGCGACCGGGGGTGCCAGCCCGTACGCGGTGTGGGTGTGTCCCTCCGCCGTGGTGGCCACGAACGCCAGCCCGGCGACCCGGGCGGCGAAATCCACCGGGTGCCGGTGCGCGTACTCCATGATCGCCATGCCACCCATCGAATGCCCGGCCAGGACCACCGGGCCGGCGGCGTCCACCTGGCGCAACACTGCGGCGAGGTCGTCGCCCAACTGCCCGAGAGTCATCGTGGCCAGCCCGGCGGCCGTGGACCGGCCGTGACCGCGGGCGTCGTAGGTGACCACCCGGACCCGCTGCCCGGACGTCCCGGTCAGCTCCCCGACCTGACGGTGCCAGGTGTGCTGGTCGAGAGTCCAGCCGTGCAACAGGATGAGGGTCAGTTCCGCAGCGCGCGGGCCGCTGGACCGCCCGCGCAGCACCGCTCCGTCCGGTAGCCGGACGCTGAACTCCTGATGCCTGCCCACCGTCGTCACCTCCGCCCATGTCGCTGGCGGTCCCGGCTCGGACGTACGTACCCCGGTAGGCCGGATCTGGAACCAGCACGGTGAGAAGACTCGCAACTGCCTTCCCGACCGGCCAGTAGCACGCCACGCTGCAACCATGTCGTCACCGTCGTTCCCGATGCCGGATTCCCGGGCACCGCGTCCGTCCGGCCCGCCACCACCCGATCACCCCGGCCCGGCCGAGGCGCTGGCTGAGCTGCTGGCCGGTAACCGGCGTTTCGTCACCGGACGACCACGGCACGGCCACGACGTGTCGGCGGCTGCGGCCAGCGCGGCGCTCGGCGAGCAGCATCCGATCGCGTTCGTGCTCGGCTGCATCGACTCGCGGGTGCCACTGGAGGCGATCTTCGATCAGAACTTCGGCTCGATCTGCGTCGGGCGGTCCGGCGCTCAGGTGCTGGACCAGGCGATCGTCGGGTCGATCGAGTTCGCCGTCGGCGCGTTGGGTGTGCCGTTGGTCATCGTGCTCGGACACGAGCGGTGCGGAGCGGTGGCGTCGACGATCAGCGCGCAACGCACCGGCAGCCGCCCGGCCGGCAGCATCGGGTACCTGGTGGAGCAGATCGCTCCGGCGGTGACCGAGGTCGGTGTCGGGCACCCGGACGTGCAGCCCCTCGCGGTACGGGCCCACGTGCGGCGGACCGTGCAGCGGCTCCGGCAGGTGGAGTTGCTCGCCGCGGCGCTCGCGGACGGGCGGATCGACGTCACCGGCGGGGTCTACGACCTCGGAAACGGCCAGGTGGAACTGCTCAACTGAGCAACCGCCACCACCAGCGACGGAAACGGCCCCGCCGGGCGTGTCGCCCGGCGGGGCCGGTCCAGGTCCGGGTCGTCGCCGACCCGTCAGATCATGCTCAGGCCTCGAAGACCCCGGCCTCGACGAGCCGCTTCTCGGTCAGCTCCCAGCCGTGACCCGGGTGGGCGGCCGCCAGCGCGTTGATCTCCAACCGGATCTTCGCGGCGTGGCCGGCACCGGCCAGCGACCGGATCTCCTCCACGAACGCTTCTGAGTCGGTACGCAGGTGAGCGGTCTTCCCGTTGGTGAGGTTGCGGACATAGGCGTGCTTGCCGCCGTTGAGCGGGATCAGGTACTTGAACTCGCCGAGGACGCTCAGGGCACCACCCTGACCGGCCTGGCCGGCGCGGACTGACGCGCGCGCGGTCTTGGAGGTGTTGCTCGCCACGGGGGGACTCCCTTGCAGGACTGACGGTACGGACAGGACTGGTGGTACAGGCAAGTCTGGTGGTACGGGCAGGGCTGGCGGTACGGCTGATCACACGAACGGGTTCGCTGGGTGTCGGGCATACGCCGCCCTCATCTTACCGGACGGCCGGCCGCAGATCGGCTCGGCCACCTCGCGCCCGGCCGTGGTTTCCGGCCGACCAGCAGGGACAACGACGCACCCGTGGCCGGCATTCCCAGCGGCGGGGCGGACCCGAGGAGCCGGGCGGCGACAATTTCCGTGACCAGTTTGCCGATTCACTGGCGCACCACCCGTCACAACAGTCATCATTGGTCACACCGCCCGGTGGTCGAGGTCGTAGGGGAAGACGCACCTCGCTCTCCGGGAGGTCACCGTGCCAACGCGTGGCGTCGTATACGTCCACTCGACCCCGCTCGCCGTGTGCCCTCACGTCGAATGGGCGATATCGCGCGTCCTCGTCGCGCCGGTCAACCTGCACTGGACCGCTCAGCCGCTCGATCCGAACGGCCGGCGTGCCGAGTGCAGTTGGACCGGCCGGGCGGGGACCGGGGCCGAGCTGGCCGCTGCCCTACGGCAGTGGCCGATGACCCGCTTCGAAGTCACCGAGGAACCCAGCCCGGGTGCCGACGGGGAGCGGTTCATGCACGTACCCGGTCGCGGCCTGTTCCGGGCCACCATCGGGGCGGCCGGGGACATCCAGCTCGGCGAGGACCGGATCCGGGCGATCATCGCGGCGTCGCCGGCTCCCGAAGCGATCGCGCACGCCCTCGACAAGGCGATGGGCACCGCCTGGGACACCGAACTCGAGCCGTACCGGCACGCCGGTGAAGGAGCGCCGGTGACCCTGCTCACCCGGGTGGGCTGATCCGGTCACCGGGTGAGCAGATCCGGCCGGGTGAGCCGGGCACGGAACCTACCCCAGCCGGGCACGGGTTGCCGCCGCGACCGTAGCCTGATGGGATGGCCGGTGTGCTCCCCTCACCCCGCGTAACCATCGCCTCCGTTCTGCTGGCCATCCTCGGTGTCACCAGCGGCTGCGCCGGACCCGGCGACCGGCCTGAAGCCAGCACTCCCAGCAGTCCGGAAGGCCCTTCCGGCGAACCGAAAGCCAGCCCTGCAGCGTCGCCGGCCGCCCAGCTGGCCGCGACGCTCAGTGACGAGGACCTGGTCGGTCAGGTGTTGATGCCGTACGCGTACGGGGCGTCCGCGACCGAGGTCTCGCCGGGGTCGGCGGCCGGTAACCAGCAGCTCGCCGGAGTCGACACCCCGGCCGAGATGATCGACCGTTACCGGGTCGGCGGCCTGATCCTGGTCGGCTTCTCGGCCGACGACCCGACCGGCAGCAACCAACCCACCACCAACGTCGACAGCACCACCCAGGTGCGGGAGCTGACCACCGGGTTGCAGGACGCCGCCGGGCGGTTGCCCGCCGCCGCGCTGCCCGACGGCGTCGGCGAGCTGCCGCTGCTGATCGGCACCGACCAGGAGTTCGGCATCGTCACCCGGATCAACCAGGGGGTGACGTTGCTGCCCAGCGCGATGGCGGCCGGTGCGGCCGGGCAGCCGGAGCTGACCGAGGCGGCCTGGCGGGCGGCCGGCACCGAACTCGCGGCGCTCGGCGTCAACGTCGACTTCGCGCCGGTCGCCGACGTCCTCGGGGTGAACAGCACGGTGATCGGCTCCCGGTCGTACGGCGCCGACCCGGACGCGGCGGCCGGACAGGTCGCCGCCGCCGTCCGTGGCCTGCAGGCGGCCGGCGTCGCGGCCACCCTCAAGCACTTCCCGGGGCATGGCCACACCGCTGTCGACTCCCACGGCGACCTGCCCGTGCTCGACCAGGACCGGACCGCTCTCGCCGCCGCCGACCTGCCGCCGTTCGTGGCCGGCATCGACGCCGGCGCCGGCCTGGTGATGTCCGGACACCTGGACGTCGCCGCGGTCGACCCGGGGGTGGCGGCGACGTTCTCCCGCAAGGTCCTCACCGACCTGCTCCGCGGCGAACTCGGCTTCGACGGGGTGGTGGTCACCGACGGGATGAACATGGCGCCGGCCCGCGCGTTGTCGCCCGGCGACGCGGCCGTCGCGGCGATCAACGCCGGGAACGACCTGATCCTCATGCCGCCGGACGTGACGGCCGCGTACGAGGGTCTGCTCGCCGCGCTGCGCGACGGGTCACTGCCCCGGACGCGACTCGTGCAGGCGGTCACCCGGGTGCTGACCCTCAAACAGCGGCTCGCCGAGGAGCCCACCCCGCCGATGACGGTGCTCGGTACCGAAGACCACTACGCCGCCGCCCGGCGGTTGGCCGCCGCCGCCGTCACCCAGGTGCGTGGGGACTGCGCCGGAGTCGACGGGCCGGTGACCGTCACCGCCTCGGGTGGCCGGGAGCGTACCCGGGCGCTGTTGATCGAGGAGCTGCGCGCCGCCGGGGTCGAGGTGGTCGGCCAGGGCGGTACGGTCGTGCACCTGGTCGGCTACGGCGACGGCCCGTCCGACCTGAACGTCGACGCGGCGGTGACCGTTGCCATGGACACCCCGCACCTGCTCGCTGAGGCCCGGTCCGCGACGTTGCTGGCCACCTACTCGTCGAGCCCGGCGTCGATGTCCGCGCTGGCCGACGTCCTGCGGGGTGCCGCACCGGCGCCCGGCCGGTTGCCGGTGCCGGTGTCCGGCCTGCCCGCCACCAGCTGCACCGGTTGACCACACGCGTCGACCAGACCGCCGACGGCGCTCCGGCCCGCCAGGGCCGGAGCGCCGTCGGCAGGGCCGGAGCCCTGTCTGCTGTCGTCGTGACCCGGTCGGCTGTCAGACCCGGGTGAAGACGAGCGCGACGTTGTGTCCGCCGAAGCCGAACGAGTTGTTCAACGCGGCGGGTACGTCCATCGATCGGGCCTTCTGCGCTGCCACGTCGAGGTCGAGCTGGTCGTCCGGGTCGTCCAGGTTGATCGTCGGCGGGACGACGCTGTCGCGGATCGCCAGGATGGTGGCGATCGACTCCAGCGCGCCGGCCGCACCCAGCAGATGGCCGGACATCGACTTGGTCGCGGTCAGCACCGGGTGGTCGCCGATCGCTTCGCGTAGCGCCACCAGCTCGGCGAGGTCGCCGGCCGGTGTCGAGGTGGCGTGCGCGTTGACGTGCACGATGTCGCCGCCGGACACTCCGGCGTCGGCGAGGGCCAGCCGGATCGCCCGGGCCGCGCCGAGCCCTTCGGGGTGCGGCTGCACCATGTCGTACCCGTCGGAGGTGAGCCCGGCCCCGGCGAGCCGGGCGTACACCCGGGCGCCGCGGGCCGCCGCGTGCTCGGCCCGTTCCAGCACCACGACGCCGGCACCCTCACCGAGGACGAACCCGTCGCGGGCCTTGTCCCATGGTCGCGACGCCCGTTCCGGGTCGTCGTTGCGGGTGGACATGGCCCGCATCGCGGCGAAACCGGCGATCGGCAGGCCGTGCACCACGGCCTCGGTGCCGCCGGCCATCACCACGTCGGCCCGGCCGGCCCGGATCATGTCCAGGCCGAGCGCAATCGCCTCCGCGCCGGTCGCGCAGGCGCTGGCGACCGAGTGGACGCCGGCCTGCGCGCCGAACTCCAACCCGACCCAGGCGGCCGGGCCGTTGGGCATCAGCATCGGTACGGTGTGCGGCGACACCCGTCGGGGCCCGGAGGCTTCCAGGATGTCGTCCTGGGCGAGCAGGGTGAGCGCGCCGCCGATGCCGGAACCGATGCTGACGCCGAGCCGTTCCCGGTCGACGCCGGCGTCGCCCAGCCCAGCGTCCGTCCACGCCTCACCTGCGGCGATCAGCGCGATCGCCTCGGATCGGTCCAGCCGGCGCAGCTTGACCCGGTCCAACCGTTCGGCGGGTTCGGACGCCAACTCGGCGGCGATCCGGACCGGCAGCTGCGCGGCCCAGTCGTGGGTGAGCTTGTCGACTCCGGACTTGCCGTTGAGCATGGCATCCCAGGTCGCCGCGACGTCCCCGCCGAGCGGGGTCGTCGCGCCGAGCCCGGTGACGACGACGTCGACCATCGTCACGCCTGCGTCTCGATGTAGGCGACCGCGTCGCCGACGGTCTTGAGGTTCTGCACCTCGTTGTCCGGGATCTTCACGCCGAACTTCTCCTCGGCGGCCACCACGACCTCGACCATGGAGAGCGAGTCGACGTCCAGGTCATCGGTGAACGACTTGTCGCCGGCCACGTCGTCCGGGTTGACCCCGGCGACCTCTTCGAGGATCTCGGCGAGGCCGGCGGTGATCTCGTCACGGGTCATGGGTTTCTACTTTCCTCTCGGTTGAAACAATGATGCCTGCCGGGTCGGCGGGCGGCCCGCTCCACCTCGGAGCGGGCGGTAGGAGCTTACGGGCAGCGGACGACCTGCCCGGCGTAGGTGAGTCCACCGCCGAAGCCGAACAGCAGCACCGGGGCGCCGGACGGGATCTCCCGCCGCTCGACCAGCTTCGACAGCGCCAACGGCACACTGGCTGCCGAGGTGTTGCCGGACTCGACGATGTCCTTGGCGACGATCGCGTCGGGCATCCCGAGCCGCTTGGCGATGCCGTCGATGATTCGGGCGTTCGCCTGATGGGGGACGAAGGCGGCGATTTCCGCCGGGTCGACCCCGGCGCGCTCGCAGGCCTGCAGGGCCAACGGGGCGAGCGCGGTGGTCGCCCACCGGAACACCGACTGGCCCTCCTGCTCGACGTACGGCCGCCAACCCTCGATGCGTACCGCGTCGCTCTTGTCCGGAACCGAGCCCCAGACCACCGGTCCGATCCCGGCCGGCTCGTTGCCGCCGGTGGCGGTGACCACGGCGGCACCGGCGCCGTCACCGAAGATGATGCAGGTGGAGCGGTCGGTCCAGTTGGTGAAGTCGGAGAGCTTCTCCGCGCCGATGACCAGGGCGTTGCGTGCGGCACCGGCCCGTACGGCGTGGTCGACGGTGCCGAGCGCGTAGCTGAAGCCCGAGCAGGCGGTGTTGATGTCGTACGCACCCGGGGCGGCGATGCCGAGCCGGGACGCGACCCGGCAGGCGACGTTCGGGCTGCGGTCGATGGCGGTGCAGGTCGCCACCACCACCAGGTCGATGTCGGCCGCGGTGAGGCCGGCGTTGGCCAGTGCCTTCTCGGCCGCCGCCGAGGCCATGTCGGCGACGGTCTCCGAGTCGGCGATCCGGCGGGTGACGACACCGACACGGTCCCGGATCCAGGCGTCGTTGGTCTCCACCAGCTGGGCGAGTTCGTCGTTGGTGACCACCCGGGAGGGCTGGTAGTGCCCGAGTGCCACGATCTGCGATCCGGTCATGTTGCTGCCTTTCCCGGCGCGCTGTCGGGGTGCGCGCTCACAGTGCGGAACCGCTGATCCGGGCCAGCGGCTGGCCCGGTGCGACCGGGTCGTCGTGGTGGGCGAGCCATTCGGTGAGCAGGCCGGCGTCGTGCGCGGCGACCTCGACCGGGCCCTGCCGGGTGGTGACGTGTCCGATGATCTGACCGGCGGTCAGCGGGTCGCCCTCGGCGAGTCCGGCAGCTGGTTCGAAGGTGCCGGCGCTGGCCGACACGACGACCCGGAACTGCCTGGTCGGCTCGTGGCTGGGGGCCATCCCGTGCCGGGCGATCAGGGCCCGCGCCGCAGGCAGGTCGTCCGGGGTCTTCAGGGTGACGATCTCCGGCACGCCGCGGTCCTTGAACTCCCGCTTGACCAGACCGGCGAGGGTGCCGGCCGGTGGCAGCTCCAGTACCCCGGTGACACCGAGGTCCGCCAGGGTGTGCATGCACAGGTCCCAGCGCACCGGTGCGGTCACCTGCCGGACGAGGCGTTGCAGCAGCTCCCGGCCGTGGTCGACGGCCGCGCCATCCAGGTTGGACAGCAGGATTCGGGTGGGGTCGGCCGGAATGATCCCGGCGGCGACGCTCGCGAGCGCCTGCTCGGCCGGGGCCATGTACGGGGTGTGGAACGCCCCGGCTACCTGCAGCACCGCCACCCGGGCCCGGGCCGGCGGCTCGGCAGCGAACTTCTCCAGTCGGCCGGTGGCTCCGGCCACCACGATCTGACCGGCTCCGTTGTGGTTCGCCGGGTGCAGTCCGTGACGGTCGATCGCGGCCAGCACCTCGTCCCGGTCGCCGCCGAGCACGGCGGCCATCCCGGAGGGTTCCAGCGCGCAGGCGGCGGCCATCTCCCGGCCCCGGACCGCGGCCAGCGTGATGGCCGACTCGGCGGGCAGAACCCCGGCCAGCGACGCGGCGGCGAGTTCGCCGACGCTGTGACCGGCGACGACGGCGACGTCGTAGAGCCCGCCCCGGCGGTGCCCGGCCGGTGATCCGCCAGGCAGGTGCTCGGCGGCGAGCAGGGCCGCGGCGACCAGCAGTGGCTGGGTGCGAGCGGTGTCCTTGATCTCGTCGGCGTCGGCGGTGGTGCCGAGGTGCACCAGGTCGACCCCGGCGAGCGCGGACCACCACCGCAGGCGGGCCTCGGCGCCGGGCAGGTCGAGCCACGGGGTGAGGAAGCCGGGCTTCTGGGACCCCTGGCCGGGGGAGAGTACGGCGAGCACGGCTATGACTCTTCCTGATACCCACGGGTCACTTGGGTGCGCTGAGATACCAATCCGCACTACCGTCGTTGGAGGGTTCCTACAAAGATCGTCGGATGTGTACGTCTTTTGCCCGCAAATGTTGCTCGGAAGTACGTTCAGTCAGGTGAGGTGCGCAGCAGCGGCGGGGGATCCAACCGGCCGATCGCCAGGGCCATCTGCAGCGCGTACGCGTCGCGGGCGGCGAACGGCGACAGTCCGGTCACCTCACCGATGCGCCGCAGTCGGTAACGCACCGTGTTCGGATGTACGAACAGCGCCCGCGCTGTCGCCTCCAGCACGGCCCCGGCGGCGAAGAACGCGTCCAGGGTCTCCAGCAGTTCCCCGCCGGCCCGGACCAGGGTTCCGTACACGTCGCGGCGCAGCCGACGGCGGGCCTCGGGATCACCGGCGAGGGCCCGCTCCGGCAGCAGATCGGTCGCCGCGACCGGGCGGGGCGCCGCCGGCCAGGCCGGCGCCGCCCGGTATCCGGCCAGCGCCGCCCGGGCCGACTCGGTCGCCTCGTCCAGGCTGGCCACCATCGGTCCGACCACCACCGGGCCGGCGCCGAACGCGTCCAGCAGCTTGCCGGTCGCCGCCGCCGGATCGGCCGCCCCGCCCAGCACCACCACCAGCCGGTCGTTGTGCACCCCGCCGATCGTCTCCACCCCGATCCGCCGGGCGGCCCGGTAGACGATCTGCAGGACCGCGCTGACCTCGCCGCCCGGTGACCGCCCCACCACCACCGACACCGGCGAGGCATCGGTCCAGCCCAGCGCGGCGGCCCGGCTGGCCAGCACGTCCGACGAGTCGCCGCGCAGCAGCGCGTCGACCAGCAGCGCCTGCAGCCGGGCGTCCCACGCGCCGCGCGACTCCGCCGCCCGCGCGTACACCCGGGCGGCGGCGAAGGCGATCTCCCGGGAGAACCGCAGCACCGCCTCGCGCAGCAGCGACTCCTCGCCGGTCGCGGCCAGGTGCGGCACCTGCGCCTCGACCACGTCGATGGTGACCTTGATCAGGGCGACCGTGTGCTGCAGGCTGATCGACCGGGCCAGCGCCCGCGGCGCCGCGGCGAAGACCTCGTCGGAGACCTCCTGCGGGCTCCCGTTCGCGCCGCCACCGTCGCGCAGCCACTCCACCAGGGACCGCACCCCGGCCTGGGCGATCACCATCACCCAGGAACGCTGGTCGGCGGGCAGCTCACGGAACCAGGGCAGGGTCTCGTCCATCCGGGCCACGCTCGCGGTCGCCAGCGCCCCGGCCGACCGCTCGATACGACGCAGGGTCGCGGTGAGCCCGGCGTCGTTGCGCTTGGTCGCCACCCCGTCAGGGTGTCACGGCCAGCGGGCACGACCGCGCCGACCGTGCCAACATGTGCTGATGATCGCCCGTCCGCCGCTGGTCGTACCGCTGCTGGCCCTGCTCGCCCTCGCGGCGCTGACCACCGGTCTGGTGGTGGATCCCGCGTTGGTCGCCCGACTGGACGCCCCGGTGACCGACGGGCTGCGGGCCTACGCCGCCGACCGGCCGACGCTGGTGGCGGTCCTGCGGACCGCCACCGATCTGGCGGCGACGCTGTCGTTCCTGGCCGTCGGAGCCGCCGCGACCACCCTGTTCGCCCTGCGCCGGGACCGGCCCCGGGCCTGGTTCTGCGCGACGGTGATCGTCGCGGCCCCGGTCAGCTGGCAACTGGGGCAGTGGCTGCTGCACCGGCCCCGCCCGGCGGACGGCTTCGTGACCATCGCCGCCAACGGCTTCCCCAGCGGGCACACCACCAACGCCGCCGCTGCGGCGTTCGCGGTCGTCCTGCTGGTCTGGCCCCGGGTACGGCGTACCGGGCGGTTGCTGGTGGCGGTGCTCGCCGGAGCCGGCGCGCTGTTCATCGCGGCGACCCGGCTGGTGCTGCTCGCCCACTGGCCGGTCGACGTGATCGGCGGCGCCCTGGTGGCGGTGACGGTGGTGGCGCTGGCCGCCCGCCTCTGGTCACCACGGGCGGGGGGGCCGGCGGCGGCCGGCCCGGTACCTGGCAAGGTGTCGTCTCGGGACGGCTCGTGCGAGGTGAGGAGTTCGTGATGGCGTACCTGGGGGCTGGCCACAGCGGCGGCGTCGAGCGGGACCATCCGGGGGAGCGGGACCAACCGTCACCCGGTCGGACGTTGACCGGGCAGGGAACCGGCCGGGGCGGCCCGGCCGACCCGCGGCCGCCGTCGACCTGCTGCGCGGGGCAACGGGGATGGGCGGGCGCGCACCGTCACCTCGGGGTCCGGCCGAGCTCCCGGGTGGTACGTCGGGAACGCCCGCCGCACCGCTGGTGCTGACACGGCCCGGCCGGTCACCTGCACGGCCCGGCCGGTCACCTGGTCCGGCGGCGCACCAGCAGGGCGATCCCCGCGATACCCAGGGTGATGCCGACCACCACGGCGGCGTTGAGCATCATGACCTGTCGCAGGTCGGCGAGCATCTTGTCGATGTCCTCACCCGGGTTGAGCGCGTCCTCCGGGATCACCCGTTCGCCGCCGCCGATGCCACCGCTGATGCTGTCCGGGCGGGCCGGCAGCGGTGCGCCGGCCGCCCGCAGCGTCTCGGACATCGTCAGCCGGCCGAAGAACCAGCCGGCCGTGGTCTTGCCGTCACCGGGCTGCTCCGCCGGTCGGAACGCGCGCGGGCCACCCTCGGCCAGTGGATACAGCTCGTAGGTGCGATGTGGCTCGTCCGCCACCATGACCACGACCAGGTACTTCGGGCCGAGGTCGCCCGGCTCCGGGGAACTGGTCTGGCCCGGTCCGGTGAGCCAGCTGACCTGGCTGAGCACCGCCGCGAACAACTCGGCGTCGGCGTCGGCGTGCACGGCGAGCGGCTCCGGCAGGTCGTCACCTTCGATGGTGACGGTCGTTGGTGCAGGTGGTGCCGCGTACACCCGGTTCGCCGACAAAATGGACGTGCCGAATGCCAGGAGCAGCGCACCGGCCGCTAAGAGACGGCTGGCTGCCCGCTGTCCCATGGTCAACTCCCTCGCCCCGCGGAGGTCAGGTCCCTAGTCGATGTGCTCACTACCCGATGGCTGCCCGACGTAATCAGCGGCGGGCGGGGTCGCGGACCCTCACTGTGAGAGACTCCGCATGACCCTGGACGGTTGCACCCGCTGGACGGATTTTTCGGGAACCATCGACGACCGGTGACCGACCAACCAGGGAGGTCGGCCGATGACGGCCCGGTACGTTGTCTGGCGACCGATCGTATCCGGCGATCGCAACAGGTGGGGGACAGGGTGGTACGCGTACCAGGGGTGTTGCTCGCGGTGTTCGTCGGGATGCTCGCGGTGCTGTTCGGAGCATCACCGGCCCAGGCGCACAACGTGCTGACCGGGAGCGATCCGGCTGACGGCGCGGAGCTTGCGCAGGCCCCCGAGACGGTCCGCCTCACCTTTCTGGCCAATCTCAACCAGGAGCAGACCGAACTGAGTGTGACCGGTCCGGACGGCGCTGCGGCGTCCACCGGGGCGCCCGTAGTGGACGGCAAGGCGGTGAGCGTGCCGTTCCGTCCCGGACCCGCCGGCGAATACACAGTGGACTACAATGTGTTGTCTACTGATGGGCACTGGGTCAAGGGCACACTTGCCTTCACTTTGACGGTCGGTGTCGAGCCGACCGCTGATCCGTCACCGACCGGGGCACCCAGTCCCACCGCCGCCGAACCGACACCGGAGGCGACCTCGGCGCCGCCGACGCCGCAGGCGACCAGCTCCACCGAGTCGACGCCCTGGTGGCCGTGGCTGGTCGGTGCCGTCGTCCTGCTGGTCGCGGTGGCGGCCGGAGCGTTCTTCGTCCGCCGCCGTAGCACCTGACCTGACCGTCGCAGCGTCCAGGCGATCCGGTCGGACCGTCGCGGCGTCCAGCCGGGCGCGGGCGTCGCGGCGTCAGCCGAGCCGGGCGCGGGCGTCGCGCAGCCGACGCAACGTGCGCTCCGGCCCGAGGACTTCCAGTGACTCGAACAGCGGCAGCCCGACGGACCGGCCGGTCACCGCGACCCGTACCGGTGCCTGGGCCTTGCCGAGCTTGAGGCCACGCTCGGCGCCGACCTGCTCCAGCGCCGCCTTCAACGGCTCGGCGGACCAGTCCGGCAGCGCCGCGAACGCGGCGATCGTCGCGTCCAGCAGGTCGGCCGAGCCGTCCTTCATCGCCTTTGCCCACGCGGCGTCGTCGATCACCGGGACGTCGAGGAAGAGGAAATCGACGTTGGCGACGATCTCGCTGAGTACGGCGATCCTGGTCTGAGCGAGCGGGGCGACCGCCGCGAACGTCGTCGGGTCGTAGTCGGTTGCCCGCCATGGCGGCGGCGCGATACCGCTGCCGGTCGGCGCCGGCGCCGACGGAGTCCCGGTCAGCCAGGGCTGACAGGCGGCGATGAAGTCCTCGACCGGCAGCGCCCGGATGTACTCGCCGTTGAAGGCGCGTAGCTTGCGCTCGTCGAAGAACGCCGGTGACGGGTTCACCGCCTCCAGCCGGAACTCCTCCTCGATCACCGACCAGGGCACGATCTCCCGGTCGTTGCTCGGCGCCCAGCCGAGCAGCATCAGATAGTTGCGCATCGCGTCGGCGAGGTACCCCTCGTCGCGGTACGCCTCCAGCGCCACCTTGTCGCGGCGCTTGGACAGCTTCTGGCGTTTCTCGTTGACGACCACCGGTACGTGCGCCCAGACCGGTGGCTTGACCCCGAGTGCTGCCCAGAGCAGTTGCTGTTTCGGGGTGTTCGGCAGGTGCTCCTCGGCGCGGATCACGTGGGTGATCCCCTGGGAGATGTCGTCGACCACGTTGGCCAGTAGGAAGACCGGTGAGCCGTCGCCCCGGGCGATGACGAAGTCCTCGATCAACTGGTTCTCGAACGTCGGCTCGCCGCGGATCAGGTCGACGACCGTGGTGCTGCCGGTGTCCGGAGTGCGGAACCGCAGGGCCCGTCCAGCACCGGCGTCGAGACCCCGGTCGCGGCAGAACCCGTCGTACCCGCGGTACTCGCTGCCGGTGCGGGCCTGCACGTCGGCGCGGGCGCAGTCGCAGTAGTAGGCACGCCCGGACTGGTGCAGCCGGTCGGCCGCCGCGCGGTGCTCGCCGGCGTTGGTCGACTGGAAGTACGGCCCCTCGTACGAACCACGACGGATGCCGATCCAGTCCAGCGCGCTGAGGATCCCCTCGATCCACTCGGGGCGGTTGCGGGCCGCGTCGGTGTCCTCCACCCGCAGTACGAACACGCCCCCGTGCTGCTTGGCGTAGATCCAGTTCTGCAGTGCTGAACGGGCACCGCCGACATGGAACATACCGGTGGGGGATGGGGCGAAGCGTACGCGTACCGTCACGGCCCCAGCCTACGGGCGGCCGATCCCCGCCCGACGGCCAGGTCCGGTCACCGTCGTCGGCTCGGGGGCGCCCGGCCGGACCGGTCGGCGTGGGGCGTTCGGTGGCGTCGGGCGAACAGCGAAGTCTGCACCTTTTGTGGAAAATGTGATTTAGGCTGCGCCTGTCAGGACGAGCAGGCAGAGACAGGCGGGCAGATGATCCTCATCGAACGCAGCGGACGGGCGGAGGCCCCGATCGACACCGTCTGGGAGGTGGTCGGGCAGGCCGCGTTGCTGCCCGACTGGCTCGCCGGTGTCCGCCAGGCCGAGGTGATCGGCGGCGACATCCGCCGGATGCGGGTGCACACGGCGGACGGCGCGGCCGCGGACGCCGAGGTCATCGAGTTCCAGCCGCCCAAGCTGATCGCCTGGCGGGAGCGGGCCGCCGGTCCCGGCCTGCGGGCCGAGGCCCGTACCGAGGTGCAGGTCGAACTCACCCCGGAGGGGGACGGCACCGCAGTGCGGCTGACCATCGTGCGGTGGCCGGCCGGTCAGGTCAGCGCGACCCTGCTGCGACTCGGCAAGCACCGGGTCGGTGCCGATCTGGAGACCTCCCTGGGCCGCCTGTCCGACCTGGCCGCCGCCCGGCACGCCGCCAACGCCGGCGACCGGACCAACGTCTGCTGACTGTGGCCGACCGGACCTACGTCTGCTGACCGTGGCCGACCCCAGCTACGGCAGGTCCGCTGCCGGTGCGGCCCCCGGACGCGACGGGCCCCGGCGGTCACCCGCCGGGGCCTGTCGACTGCGGTCGCCGCGGATCAGGAGTCGCCGCCGGTCTCCCCGACCGGAGCGGCGTTGACGTCGTCGATCGCGTACTTCTTGGCGGCCCCCGCCGGCACCTCGGCCGGCACCTCGCCGCGCAACGCCAACTGCCGCAGCGTCGCGACGGCCACCGACTCGGCGTCGACGTGGAAGTGCCGACGCAACGCGTGCCGGGTGTCCGACAGCCCGAACCCGTCGGTGCCCAGCGAGGTGTAGTCGCCCGGCACCCAACGGGCGATCAGGTCCGGCACCGCCCGCATCCAGTCGCTGACCGCGACCACCGACTGCGGCGCGTCGGCCAGCGCCGTGCGCACGTACGGCACCCGCGCCTCACCGCCCAGGTTGAGCAGGTTGTGCTCCTCGCAGGCCACCGCGTCCCGACGCAGCTCCGTCCAGGAGGTCACCGACCACACGTCGGCGGCCACCCCCCAGTCCTCGGCGAGCAGCTGCTGCGCCTTGAGCGCCCACTGCATCCCGGTGCCGGAGGCGAGGATCGTCGCCCGCGGCGCCTCGCCGCCGTCGGCCCGACTCACCTGCGGTGCCGCCGCGTACCGGTAGAGGCCCTTGAGCAGCCCTTCGACGTCGAGCCCGTCCGGCTGCGCCGGCTGCACGATCGGCTCGTTGTACACCGTGAGGTAGTAGAAGATGTTCTCCGGCGACTCGCCGTACATCCGGTGCAGGCCGTTCTCCACGATGTGCGCGATCTCGAACGCGAACGCCGGGTCGTAGGCGACCACCGCCGGGTTGCTCGCGGCGAGCAGTTGCGAATGCCCGTCCTCGTGCTGCAGACCCTCGCCGTTGAGCGTGGTCCGCCCGGCGGTGGCGCCGAGGACGAAGCCGCGGGCCATCTGGTCGGCCGCCGCCCAGAACGCGTCACCGGTGCGCTGGAAGCCGAACATCGAGTAGAAGATGTACAGCGGGATCATCGGCTCGTCGTGGGTGGCGTACGACGTGCCGGCGGCGGTGAACGACGCCACCGACCCGGCCTCGTTGATCCCCTCGTGCAGGATCTGCCCGGCGGTGGACTCCTTGTACGACAGGAACAGCTCCCGGTCCACCGCGGTGTACTTCTGCCCGTGCGGTGAGTAGATCTTCTGCGTCGGGAACAGCGAGTCCATGCCGAAGGTCCGCGCCTCGTCCGGGATGATCGGCACCCACCGCTTGCCGAACTCGCGGTCCTTCATGATGTCCTTGAGTAGCCGGACGAAGGCCATCGTGGTGGCGACCTTCTGCTTGCCGGAGCCGCGTTTGACGTCACCGAACCGCTCGCTGCCCGGCACCGCCAGCGGGCGGGCGGCGGTCCGCCGGGTCGGCACGTACCCGCCGAGGGCCTTGCGGCGCTCCTGCAGGTAGGTCATCTCCGGGGAGTCGTCGGCCGGGCGCAGGTACGGCGGGAGGTACGGGTTGGCCTCCAGCTGCTCGTCCGGCACGTCCAGGTAGAGCCGGTCCCGGAAGGTCTTCAGGTCGTCCAGGGTCAGCTTCTTCATCTGGTGGGTGGCGTTGCGGCCCTCGAAGTGCTCCCCGAGCGTCCAGCCCTTGATCGTCTTGGCCAGGATCACCGTCGGCTGGCCGGTGTGCTCGGTGGCCGCCTTGTACGCCGCGTACAGCTTCCGGTAGTCGTGCCCGCCGCGCTTGAGGTTCCAGATCTCGTCGTCGGACAACCCTTCGACCATCTTGCGGGTACGCGGGTCGCGACCGAAGAAGTGCTCCCGCACGTACGCGCCGGACTCGGCCTTGTAGGTCTGGTAGTCGCCGTCCGGCGTGGTGTTCATCAGGTTGACCAGCGCGCCGTCGGTGTCTGCGGCGAGCAGCGGATCCCACTCCCGACCCCAGACGACCTTGATCACGTTCCAGCCGGCGCCCCGGAAGAACGCCTCCAGCTCCTGCATGACCTTGCCGTTGCCGCGTACCGGGCCGTCCAGCCGCTGCAGGTTGCAGTTGATCACGAAGGTGAGGTTGTCCAGCTCCTCGCGGGCGGCCACCCCGATCGCGCCGAGCGACTCCGGCTCGTCCATCTCACCGTCGCCGAGGAACGCCCACACATGCTGGTCGGAGGTGTCCTTGATGCCCCGGTGCTGCAGGTACCGGTTGAACCGCGCCTGGTAGATCGCGTTGATCGCGCCGAGGCCCATCGAGACGGTGGGAAACTCCCAGAAGTCCGGCATCAGCCGCGGGTGCGGATACGACGGCAGCCCGCCGCCGAGCCCGGCGTGCGACAACTCCTGCCGGAAGCCGTCGAGGCGCTGCTCCGACAGCCGGCCCTCGACGAAGGCGCGGGCGTACATGCCGGGGGAGGCGTGCCCCTGGAAGAAGATGTGGTCACCACCGCCGGGGTGCTGCTTGCCACGGAAGAAGTGATTCATCCCCACTTCGTAGAGGGACGCGGCGCTGGCGTAGGTGGAGATGTGGCCACCGACGCCGATCTCCGGCCGCTGCGCGCGGTGCACCAGCACCGCGGCGTTCCACCGGATGTACGCGCGGATCCGCCGCTCGATCATCTCGTCGCCGGGGAACCAGGGTTCGCGTTCCGGCGGAATCGTGTTGATGTAGTCGGTGGTGGTCAGTGGCGGCACCCCGACCTGACGCTCCCGAGCCCGTTCGAGCAGGCGCAGCATGACGTAGCGGGCGCGTTTGGCGCCGCGTTCGTCGATCACTCCGTCGAGTGACTCGACCCATTCGCTGGTTTCTTCAGGGTCGATGTCCGGAAGCTGGCTCGGCAGGCCGTCGCTGATCACCGGGCGCTTGCGTTCCGTGGCCACAGGCGTTCCCTCAGTTGTGTGTGGGATAGGTCTCTACTGACCATCCTGCCCCCTGGAGGCCGGTTGCGTCACGCGCGGTCGCCATAGAGGCGATCTGGGACACAGGTACCAGACGGTAACTTCCGGCCGGCTCCGGCCCCGGCTCCGACCGCCCCGGCCGGCCGTCTCGACCAGCGAGTCGGCCGCCGTCAACCGGCGAGGAAGGAGAACCGGACCTTGCGGTCGGCGTTGTCCCCGTTCGGGTCGACCAGGCAGACCGACTGCCAGGTGCCGAGGGCGAGCCGGCCGTCAAGCACGGGCAGGGTGGCGTACGGGGCGACGAACGCCGGCAGCACATGGTCCCGGCCGTGCCCGGGGGAGCCGTGCCGGTGCTGCCAGCGGTCGTCGGTGGGCAGCAGTTGGTCCAGGGCGGTGAGCAGATCGTCGTCGGAGCCGGCACCGGTCTCGATGATCGCGATACCGGCGGTGGCGTGCGGTACGAACACGTGCAGCAGCCCGTCGCCACGTCCGGCGACGAACCGTCCCGCCTCGGCGGTGATGTCACGCACCACGGGTCGGGAGCCGGTCCGGATGGAGATCACGTCGGAGTCCATGCCTGCCAGTGTGGCAGCCGGGCCGGGCGGATTCCTCACACGGCGATGTCGCGGCGGGTGAAGCGCCAGGTGCCGGCGGCGACGCAGACCACGGCGAAGCCGGCAAGCAGCAGTACGCCGCCGACCTGCACCCCGTTCACCAGCGGATCGCCATCGAGGTACCAGTGGAACGGGGAGACGTCGCGGGCCCACGCCAACGCGTCGACCTGGTGCAGGACGGCATTGGCGAGGTAGCCGAGCACAGCGACCGCCGCGCCGACGCCGAGCGCCGACGCGCGGCTGCCGGTGGCGGCCCCCACGCCGTACGCCAGGGCGGCGAACGCGGTGCCGAACAGCACCAGATGCAGGGTCATCGCGGCCAGCGCACCGACCCCGACGGCGGTGAACTCGGCCGGACCACGGATCGCCACCAGGGCCAGCCAGAGCAGCGCCCCGGTGACCACCAGCCCGACCAGCAGAGCGGCGAACCGCTGCAGCGCGGCCCGGGCCCGGCTGACCGGGTGGGCGAGCAGCAGGTCCAACGAACCGGTCTCCTCGTCACCGGCGATCGTCCGGGCCCCGGCGGCGATCCCGAACACCGCCACGAGCAGGGGGATGAGCAGTCCGTAGACGGCGCTGCCGAGATAGCCGGCGGGACTGGTGACGTCTTCGAAGTTGAGTGCCTCCAGCATCCCTTCCGGATATGCAGCCAGCGCATCCGCCATCTCCGGTGTCTGCATGGTCGGCCAGAACGCCGCGTACATGGTGCCGACCGCTGCGATCGACACCGCCCAGCCCAGCATGGACCGGCGGTTGTCGCGCAGCGCCTTGGTGAACGGGTTACGCAGCAACACCGTCGGTCTCCGTCCGCTCGTAGTAGGTGAAGAAGAGGTCCTCCAGGTCGGGCTCCTCGGCGAGGAAGCTGACGACGGTGTGCCGGCTCGCCGCCTTGATCAGCGGATCGGCCCGCCCGTCGAGCCGGCAACTGAGCCGGTTGTCGCGCACCACGACGTCGCTGAGCCCGGGAACCGTCGCGAACTCGTCGGCCGGCACCGGTGCGTCGAAGACGATCTCGATCCGGCGTACCGCCCGTTCCCGCAGGTCCTCGACCCGTTCGACGGTGACCAACCGGCCGTCGCGGATGATGCCGACCCGGTCGGCGGTCTGCTGCACCTCGCTCATCACGTGCGATGACATGAAGACGGTCTGTCCGGCGGCCTTCGCCTCACGGACCATCGCGACGAACTCCTGCTGGAGGAAGGGGTCCAGACCGCTGGTCGGCTCGTCGAGGATGAGCAGCTCGGGGGAGTGCATGAAGGCCTGCACGACGCCGACCTTCTGCCGGTTGCCCTTGGACAGCCCTTTGATCCGCCGACCGAGGTCGAGGTCGAGCCGGTCGGCCAGCTCGGCGATCCGCGCCTTCGGCACGCCGCCGCGCAGGTTGCCCAGGTAGGTGAGAAGTTCGTGGCCGGTCTGCCGGCCGTCCACGATGAAGTCGCCGGCCAGGTAGCCGATCCGTCGGCGGAGCGGAATGCCGTCGGCGCGCGGGTCGAGCCCCAGCACCCGGACGGTGCCGCTGGTCGGCCGGATCAGATCCAGTAGCAGCCGGATTGTGGTGGACTTGCCGGCCCCGTTGGGGCCGAGGAACCCGTACACCTCGGCGGTCTCGACCTGTAGGTCGAGACCGGTGAGGCCGCGGTTGCGGCCGTACGTCTTGATCAACTGCTCGGTACGGATGGCCGGGTCAGCCATCGGACCTCGCCTCCTTGACTTGGGTTGTCGACGCTGCGCCTCGAAGCGTTTGACGATCAACGGCTGTGGCGATCAACGGCTGTTACGAACGTTCAGAACGTACTGAACCTTATGCTATCCGTCGCCCGCAAGTGACCCGCGCCCGGCGGCGCGGCTGCGCTGCCGTGTCCAAGCCGCGCCTGGCGGCGCGGCTGCGCTGCCGTTTGCCGGGCTGCCGCGTAGCATCGCGACCATGACCTCCCCGGCCACCAGCGGCGCTGCAGTCTGCCCCGACCCGGCCCAGTGGCGGCCCGCTCGCCGCCCGGTGGCCGCGCCTGGCGGGCGTCGGTAATGCTGTCCGACGTGACCACCCCGCAGGACCTCGACGAACGGTTCCGCACCGCGGTCGCCGCGATGGACACCGCGCCGGACCGACGGGCACCCGAACAGCCGGTACGCGACGGCACCCTGCTCACCGGGCAGTCCGCGCTGGCGCTGTTCGACGCCCAACTCACCAGCCGCCATCTCGACCTGGCCAAACGCTGGCTGCGCAGCTTCGGAGAGGGTTTCTACACGCTCGGCTCGTCCGGCCACGAGGGCAACGCGGCGCTGGCCGCCGCCGTCCGGGTGACCGACCCGGCGCTACTGCACTACCGGTCCGGTGGCTTCTACTGCGCCCGGCTCGCCCAGGCCGGCCTCGCCGCCGGCCACGAGCCCGGCGTCGAGCCGGGCCTTCGCTCCGGCGCGGCCGACCCCGGGACCGGCACCGACGCTGGCGAACCCGGCACCGACCCGGTCACCGACGCCGCCTGGGATGTGTTGCGCGGCGCCGTCGCCTCCGCCTCCGACCCGACCACCGGCGGCCGGGGCAAGGTGTTCGGCAACACCGCGATCAACATCGTGCCCACCTCCGGCACCGTCGGCGGGCACCTGCCCCGGGCGGTCGGGACCGCGCTCGGCATCGACCGGATGCGCCGGATGGTGCCGACCGTCCGGCAACGTCAACCAGGGCTGACCCGGTCCGCCGCAGTCGGCCGGGCGTACCTGGAACCCCGGCTGCCCTGGCCGGACGACGCCATCGTGGTCTGCAGCTTCGGCGACGCGGCAGTCAACCACGCCGCTGCCACGTCGGCGTTCAACACCGCCGGCTGGGCCGACCACGCGGGGCTGTCCACGCCGGTGCTGTTCGTCTGCGAGGACAACGGACTGGGCGGCAGCGTACGGTCGCCGGACGGCTGGGTCGCCGAGACGCTGCGCTCCCGACCAGGGCTGCGGTACTTCGCCGCCGACGGGTGCGACCTGGCGGCCACCTACGACGTCGCCGCCGAGGCTGCCGCCTGGGTCCGCGAGCACCGCCGGCCGGCGGTGCTGCACCTGTCCACCGTCCGGCTGATGGGGCACAGCGGCGCCGACGTCGAATCGGCGTATCGGTCGGCCGAGGAGATCGACCGCGACGTCGCCCGCGACCCACTGGTCGGCACCGCGCGGCTGCTGGTCGCCGCCGGCCTGGCCAGCCCCGACGAGATCATTTCCCGGTACGACGAAGTCGGCTGGCAGGTGCGCAAGGTCGCCGAGGAGGTCATCGGGGAGGCCAAACTCGACACCGCCGGGCAGGTCGTGGCCACCATCGCCCCGCGCCGGCCGATCCGGGTAGCCCGGGTGGTCGCCGACACCGGCGCCCGCGCGGCCGGAGCGGCCGCCACCAGCCGCGCCACCACCCTCGGCACCCGGCTGCCCGAGGAACGCGGGCCGATGACCCTGGCCCAGACGATCACCGCGGCGCTCGCCGACGGTCTGCTGGCGTACCCGGCGATGACCGTGTTCGGTGCCGACGTTGCCGCCAAAGGCGGGGTGCACGGCGTCACCGCCGGGCTGCAGGACCGGTTCGGCGTCCACCGCGTCTTCGACACCACCGGCGACGGCACCACGATCCTCGGTATTGGACTCGGCGCCGGACTGGCCGGTCAGCTGCCGGTACCGGAGATCCAGTACCTGAGCCACCTGCACAGCGCCGAGGACCAGCTGCGCGGTGAGGCCGCCGCGCTGCAGTTCCTCTCCCGGGGCGGCTACCGCAACCCGATGGTGCTGCGGGTGCCCGGTCTGGCCTACCAGGAGAGCCTCGGCGGGCATCTCTACAACGACAACTCGCTGGCGGTGCTACGCGACGTACCCGGCCTGGTGCTGGCCGTGCCGGCCCGGGCCGACGACGCCGCCGGGCTGCTGCGGTCCTGCCTGGCCAGCGCGGCGGTCGACGGCAGTGTGTGCGTCTTCCTGGAGCCCGTCGCCCTCTACGACACCCGTGACCTGCACAGTCCGGACGACGGACTGTGGCTGGCGCCGTACACCCCGCCAGCGGAGTGGGGTGCCCGGCACATCCCGGTCGGCCGGGCCCGCAGCTACTCCGTCGGCAGCGGCGAGGACCTGACGGTGATCACGTTCGGCAACGGCGTACGGATGTCGTTGCGGGTCGCGGCCCGGCTGGCCGCCGAAGGGGCCGGCTGCCGGGTCGTCGACCTGCGCTGGCTCGCACCGCTGCCGGTGGCCGACATCATCCGCGAGGCGACGGCGACCGGTCGGGTGCTGGTGGTCGACGAGACCCGCCGCTCCGGCGGGGTCGGTGAGGGGGTGCTGGCAGCGCTGGTCGAAGCCGGGTACGTCGGAGCTGCTGCCCGGATAGCGGCATTGGACACCTACGTCCCCCTCGGCCCGGTCGCCAACCAGGTGCTGGTCGGCGAAGATGCCATCACCCAGGGTGCCCGAGCGCTGCTGGCACGGTAAATTCCGGTGAACTCGGTGCGCCACTTGCGCCGGGCGGCACAACTGTGTGAACTACCCGCTATCGGTGTCCGACGGATACCGGCAGCTCAAGACGAGGAGGCAAGTAACAGTGAGCGCGACCGCTGGTCAGGCCGCCGACGGCGTACGGAGCCTGGCGGACCGGTTCGGCATCGAGCCGGGCATGGTGGTCATGGAGATGGGTTACGACGACGACGTCGACCAGGATCTCCGCGACGCCCTGACCGACCGCTGCGGCGAGTTGGTCGACGAGGACACCGACGAGGTCGTCGACGCGGTGCTGCTGTGGTACCGCGACGGCGACGGAGACCTGTTCGAGTTGCTCGTCGACTCGCTCGGCCCGCTGGCCGACAACGGGGTGGTGTGGCTGCTGACGCCCAAGGCCGGGCGTGACGGCCACGTCGAGCCGAGTGACATCAGCGAGTCCGCGCCCAGCGCCGGACTGCAACAGACTTCCATGGTCAACGCCGGCAAGGACTGGAGTGCCGCCCGGCTGGTGCTGCGCCGTGGGGTTAAGGCCAAGAAGTGAGTGAAGGAGCGCACATGCCCGTCGAGGTCGGCACGCCGGCACCGGAGTTCACCCTCAAGAACCAGAACAACCAGGAGGTGCGGCTGGCCGACTTCCGGGGTCGGCAGGCGGTCCTGCTGATCTTCTACCCGCTCGCGTTCACCGGCACCTGCCAGGGCGAGCTGCAGGAGGTCCGGGACAACATCGACGCCTACGTCAACGACGACGTGCAGACGCTCACCGTCAGCGTGGACTCCGTCTACACCCACAAGATCTGGGCGGAGCAGGAAGGTTTCCAGTTCCCGCTGCTCGCCGACTTCTGGCCGCACGGCGCGGTCGCCCAGGCGTACGGGGTGTTCAACGACGCCGCCGGGATCGCCAACCGGGGCACGTTCGTGATCGACAAGGCCGGCGTGGTCCGCTTCGCCGAGATGAACGGGCCCGGTCAGGCCCGCGACCAGGCCGTGTGGCGCAAGGCACTGGCCGACCTGGCCGATTGACCAGCGTCACGGACAACTGACCAGCCTCCGGGTCGATTGACCAGCGTCCGCCCTGCGGGACCCGCTACCGTCCAGCGGGCCCCGCAGGCCGGGGCGGTCCGCTTGCCGGCCGTACGGTCGCCGGCCGCCGGGAACTCGGTCGCGCCGCGCCGGAGACGGCAGGGTAAACTGGCCGCCGCCGGGCCGGCGATTCTTGTGACGCCCGGGCGCGTAGCTCAGTGGGAGAGCACTCGCCTTACAAGCGAGGGGTCGCAGGTTCGAAACCTGCCGCGCCCACCCATCCCGACCAGCGACGGAGCGTCGTCGAGGGTTGGCTAGCCGGCCGGCTGACAGCAACGGTGACAGCAACTGCGTTCACGACAGCCGCCCGTCGAGCTTGCCGAGCGCCTGGCGCATCACGTCGAGGTTCGCGTGCGCGTAGATCTTCAGCGTGATCTTGACGTCGGCGTGCCGGGCGATGGCCTGGACGACGTGCGGCGGTACGCCCAGCTCCATCAGCAGCGAAACGACCGTGTGTCGGAAGTCGTGCAACCGGACATCGGTTAGCCCTGCCTTGTCCCGCAGCGCGGCAAAGTGCCGGTTCAGGTTGCACGGTTCGAACGGGGGTGCCGGCTACGAACGAGGTTGTGGTCACTGCGCCTATGGCGAGAGCTCAAGCTCCGGGATGGAAGGGCGACCGTCGGCGGCTCGCGGTCCGAGGGGTGGTGGCGGTGGGGATCCATCCCGCCCGCCGTCCACCCGGGCGGAGCCGAGCAGACCACCGCCCGACCTGGCGTCAAGGCCATCTTGACGTGGCGGGCCGGGCGATGGCCCGATCCACGGGAATGCGGGTCGACTGTAGACGGGATGGCAGGAAGAGCTGCGGTCCAGGTACAGTAGCTACGGGGTGGGGTAGTCTCGCAACGTGCGGCGCTTGCTTCTCGACTCGAACGCCATCGATCCGTTTGTCGACGTCCCCGGTGCCTACGAGGCTGCGGAGAAGGCGATAACTGACGGTACTCACGAGCTGGTCTTTACCCACGTGAACATTGACGAGCTGGCGGAGGTCCCAACCGTAGACCGCCGGCAGCGTCTTTTATTGGCGATGGTCGGCCTTGGCCGACTGGTACCTACTGGTGCTGCCGTCTTTGGCCACTCTCGGCTGAATTGGTCCCGATTGGTAGACGACGCGGATGTGTTCGAAGCGGTGCAATCCGGGAACATCGACCACACGCGAGACGCTCTGCTTGCGGCGACCGCTGTTTTCGAACGGTGCCCGCTTGTGACCAACGATAAGAAGCTCCGCAAGCGGGCGACCGGACGTGGGGTCCAGGTGATTACGACCGCAGAGCTACTTGCCGAGTTCGGGGTGACTGTCGGACAGGCGGGTGGGATTAGCTGAAGGGCGGCTGAGTCGAACAAAGGGGGAAGCCTGCGGTGTCACTGATGACGCCGCTACCGAGCACGTGGATCAATAGGATTCCCCACTGGCCGTCCGGGCGAGGGGGTTTGGCACCTCCGGGCCTGTTCGCTGCCGACACCAGTGGTGACAGCAACAATGCCGTACGTGAAAGGTTAGGGGAGACAGGCCGGTGCCCGAGTTCCGAGAATGTATGCGAATATAGCCGGACGGAGCGCACGGGGCTTGGCTCTCAAGGACCTGCAAGGGAGAGGCCGCCAGGCAGTCTCAGTTTCAGTCTCGTTCGTCCCTGTCCGGGGCAGTCCGGCGAGGTCCTCGGCCCAGTCTTGGTCGTGGGCGGTGCTGGACCGGGGTGGACGACGGGGAGTGGATCTTGCAAGTGAGGGGTCGCAGGTTCGAAACCTGCGGCGTCCACACTCTGACCAGCACGCGAACAGGGCACCGGATGACCGGTGCCCTGTGTCGTCTCACCTCCTCGCCCGCGACGACGGGTCGCCAGTGGATGCCCGTGCTCCTAGGTCGTCGAAGGGGATCGGCCTGCTCAAGCTGGCAACTGGCTTGAGCCAGGCTGTGGCGCATAGCGAACGGTCGCCAGCTACTGGCTTGAGCCAGCCGGGGGTAACGTGGAGCGTGCTGTTGACCCCAGGGACAGGCGGGCAGACATGGACGAGCCGACCAGCACAGATAAGCGACCACCCAGCCGACGGATAGCCGATGACCTGCGCCTGAGCATCCAAGCGGGCGAGTTGGCACCCGGAGACAAGCTGCCATCCGAGCGGGACCTAGCCGCCCGGTACGGCACAGCACGCAACACCGCCAGGGAAGCGATCAGCATCCTGCAAGGGGAGGGCCTGGTCGTAGCGCAGCACGGGCGAGGCGTCTACGTCCGCCCCAACCGGCCCCTGATGCGCCTCGGAGCCAACCGCTACTCCCGCCAACTCCGTAACGAAACGGGACTGTCGCCGTTCCGCATCGAGGTCACGAAACAGGGCCGCGTGCCCAATACCGAATGCCGGTCGGTCACCCGCGACCAGCCACCGCCGGATGTCGCCGAACGCCTCGGCCTCGACGCGAACACCGCGACCGTCATCCGGCGGGAGAACTGGTACTTCGCCGATGACGAGCCGGTGCAGGTCGGCGTGACGTACATCCCCGTCGACGTCGCCGACGGATCGCCGCTGGCGACTGAGCGGACCCTCGGCGAGGGCAGCATCTACGCGAGGTTCGAAGAACTCGGCCACCGGATCACCCGCATCCGGGAAGAGATCTCGGCCCGGATGCCGTACCACGACGAGTTCCCCGGGTTGGGCATGCCACCCGGCGTACCGGTCATCGAGGTGCTGCACACCAGCTTCGACGAGCAGCACCAACCGTTCGAGGTCACCAGGTTCGTGCTGCGCGGTGACGTGAACGGGCTGGACTACGACATGCCTGTAGAGGACTGACGGGGCCGCCTGATGAGTCGAGGCAGTCTCGTCCGGCTGGTGCTGCTCGCGTTGCTCTGGGGGTCAGGATTTCTCTGGATCAAACTGGCGCTACGCGGCTTCACCCCGGTGCAGATCGTCCTTGTCCGCTTGGCCCTCGGCGCACTGGTGCTCATCCCCGTGGCCCTGCACCGAGGGCTGCGGTTCCCGGCCGACCGGACAACGTGGGGGCATCTGTTCGTCGCGGCGCTGGTCGCCAACGCCATCCCGTACACCCTGTTCGGCATCGGTGAGCAGACCGTCGAATCCGGGGTCGCCGGAGTTCTCAACGCCACCACACCCCTGTGGACAGCACTGATCGCCTTCGTCGTCGGGACCGACCGCACGGCGACGTGGTCGCGGGGAGCGGGGCTGTCCCTCGGCTTTGTCGGCGCGATGGTCATCTTCACGCCGTGGAAGTCAGCCAGCGAGGTTGCCAGTTGGGGAGGGCTGGCGATCCTGGCAGCATCCGCCAGCTACGGGACTTCCTACGTCTACATGGGCAAGTTCCTCACCAACCGGGGAATCCCGCCGATCATGCTATCAGCCATACAGCTCACTGCCGGAACGATCCTGATGACCCTGGCCCTGCCCCTCGGCGGACTGACCGTGCCAGATCTTCGCTTCGACGCGGTTGTCAGCCTGCTGATCCTGGGTGTCCTCGGCACCGGGGTCGCCTACGTGCTCAACTACCGGCTCATCACCGACGACGGCCCTACCCTGGCCTCCACGGTCACGTACCTGCTGCCGGTCGTCGCTGTGGTCCTCGGCTTCCTGATCGTCAACGAGCAGGTGACAGCATCCATGGTCCTCGGCATGCTCCTGGTCCTGGCGGGCGTCGCGCTGGTGCAGCGCCGACCTCAACGGAGCAAGGTCTCTGATCCCCTGCCACTCGGAAGGAACCGGAATGGTCGTCGTTGACCCGGACTTCGTCCGACTGATGCGCAGACTTCGACAGGAACACGGGATGTCGTTCCGGGATCTGGCAAAGAAGGCGTACTTCTCGCGTTCGTACCTGTGTGAGGTGGAGAACGGCAAGAAACCGCCCAGCCTGCACCTCGCCAAAGCGCTGGACGCCTGCCTCAACGCCGAAGGTCAGCTCACGCGACTCGTGACCACCGGTCCCGACGACCAGGAACCCGAATCCCGGTCCCGATTCGCAGCGACCGTGGACTGCCCGGACCGCGACGTCGAAGCGTGGCGAACGCGCTCGACGTGGTCCGCGCAGGCGGGCCGAACAGCGCCCGTCAGCGCATCCCAATGGGCACAAGTCGCGACGATGCTCTACGACGTCTTCGTCCGTAGCCGACCACCGCTCATGCGCCTCGGACCAGTCCGATACGCGAACTCCTCCGTACGGCAACAGCACCTGACACCGTTCGCTGTCGAGGCAACCATGCAGGGACGCGCACCCCGTGTGGAATGCCGAGCCGTGTCCCGACAGCAGCCACCAAGCGACGTAGCCGCCCTGCTCTCTCTAGACCTGGGCGACGCCGTCGTTCTTCGAGAGAACAGGTACTTTGCCGACGGCGAACCTGTCCAACTCGGCCACACCTACCTGCCGACGCGCGTAGTTGGAACGTCAACCCTCGCGACCGAGCTTGACTTAAGTCCAGGCGGGACCTTCGCTACCCTCGAAAGACTCGGCTACCGGACAGCACGGATCAGAGAACAGGTCACCACCCGATTCCCGACCCGCGACGAGGCAGAGACGCTGAACCTCCCGCCCGGCGTACCCGTCATCGTGCTGCTGCACGCCTCCTACGACTCCGACGGCTTCCCGTTCGAAGCGACCCGCTACATCATGCGTTCCGACGCCATGGCAGTTCAGTACGTAGCGAAGGTCGCTGCCTGACCGCCGGCGCGACAAGTCTCACATGCGTGGCTGACCTACCAATACGCGGACTATCCACAGCTCCTTCGGATGTTGCCGGGCCTACTCGAACTGGCACAGTGGCCGAACTCTGGGCAATCGGCCGACGTTAGGGATCTCGTAGTGCAGGCTTACCGATTTACGGCAGCAGTTCTCGTGAGAACCGATGTGGCAGACTTGGCCTGGCAGGCGGCTGATCGGGCAACCGCTGCGGCCGGTCAGGACGCGTTTTCGGCGGCAACATCGGCAATATTGCTTACACGGGCACTGCGGGTGTTGGATCGGTATCGGTTGGCGGTGGCAACAGGTGCTGCAGTAGCGCGCCGTATGTTCTAGCAGTATCCGGCAGATTTCTCCGCTGGCGGCGATCCTTTTTCGGCACTTTGCTGATTCAGGCCGCGCTTGCTGCCGTATTGAGGGTGGGCGGATCGCCGTTGCGGTTATCTCAAGTGTGGCCTAATCTGTTCGAGCTCCAGTTCGAATTCTTGGGTGATTTCATCGGAGATTGTGAAGGTTATGTCCATCGATATATCCTCGTTGTTGGTCCTGCCATCGGCCAGGTTTGCGATTGCCCGTTCCAGGCTTTCAATGAATTCGTCTACGAATTCATGTGTTCGTTCAATTGGTTGAGTGGCATGCGCGATTGCCGATTCCTTCAGGCGTTCTGCCCACTCGGGTACACGGAGCGACCTTGTGTCTTCAACCCAGCCTAGTAGCAGCGCGTATACTTCGATAAGCCGGGATGCCATGTGTTCGATCAGGCCTGGGTCGCCTGGTTCGCCTGGTTCGCCGAAGGCTCGTACTTGGGCATGTGGGGACAGGATTGCTTCTAGGTTGCTCGTTATTGCGCCAACGTGAGAAAATCGTTCGGCCATCACGTCCGGTATTTGCCGAGGTTCGATGACGGGGCCGATCTTGAGAGTGTATCCCAGCTGAAAGTCGCGCCAGCGCGCCTCGTGAAGGGCGCGTGCGCGATGCAGTACGTTCCCAAAAAGCAGGTACTCCCAGAGCGGTGGGCGGAGCGCAAGCAACTCTAGTCGACCGCTCTCGTCTTTCGGTACGATCTGGATGGGGTAGTTCTTGTTCTCACTCATCGTTGGCCTTCCGTATTCTCTCAAGATCCTTTGGGAGTTCTTGGCTCTTCAGGCCTGCGGATTGGGTCCGGAGCCGCATGCCTCGATCGCGAGTGATGAGTAGCATCCGGCTGTCGTTGACCTGTGAAATATAGGCAGATTGTCGCACAATTTCATCATCTTGCCCTTGTTGTCTATGGTGACCCTGGGGTTCATCCAAGAGCTGTAGCCAAACGTTTTGCCGTAGTTGTAGGTGATCCGACCATTGCTTTCCTTGTGTGAGTTTGTCTAGGGCTCTTAGTGTGCTTTGTGCTCGTCGCCCAAACTCGGGATCGCGGTCTTTGATTTGGTCCAGCTCGTCAAGAATGACAAGTGGCAGAACGATTGTTGCTCGACGAGAGTTGGTTTGTCGTTGCCATTCTACTTCGTGAAATAGTTTACCGTGTATGTACACGTTGGTGTCGAGGACGACGGCCCAGTGGTCCGGTGGGAATGCTAACAGCGAGATGTATCTTTGCAACTGTCCTAGTAGCTCAGCTAGGTGCATTTTCTGCATCTGAATCTCTGCCTGTATCAGCTGAACAGGTCGGCTGGTAGTGTCGGTGAGAGATCTTATTCGCCAGTAGCGTTCGGAGTGTAGATGGCGGGCGATGGAGATGTTCTGATAGCTCTCCAGCAACTGCTGTTCGGTGTTCTCTGTCCAAATCAGATAGCGGTTTGCGGCCACGGTTGGATTGGAAGATAGACTGCTGCTCACCCGATCTAACTCTTGCAGTATTCCGTCGAGTCTAGAGGCCACGGTTGAGCCTCTTTGGCCAGCGCGAAGGAAGTTCCACACTGCATGATGGTATTGAAGATCTCTTCGCTGTGCCAAGTCGAGCTCTTCTGCAGCCAAAATGCCAGGTCAGAGGTTTGCTGTTGCTGATGCACGTCCACCACGATCAGTCTCGACCTGGAGAGGCGCTGGGCAGGGGCTAGGTTTCAATTTCGCGTAGTTAGTTGATCTTGAGTAGTGGCCTGCGTTTGTGTGGATGCTGTCGGGCTGCGCGGCGTGGCGTCCCGGTTGCTGTCGACCGCAACGGTGACAGCAACCGGGCTGGATGTGGTAGTCCTGGAAGGTGGGTGGCGAACCCGCTTCCGAGGTCAGAAACGTATATGGACTGCCGGACGGAGCGCGCAGAGCTGGCAAGCGAGGGATCGCAGGTTCGAGGCCTGCCGTGCCCACCCATCCCGAGCAGCGACGGAGCGGCCATCCTTGTGCCGGACTGACTTGCGGCTTGACGTCGGCTGAATGATTGCCGTATGAGCGTGAGTGACACGGACCCTGTGTGGTTGGCCGCCCGCTTGGTGATTGTGGTCGGCGGCCTTCTCTTGGTCGCGCTCGGTGTCCGCACCGCCGTGACGGGTCGGTCTCCACTGTCCCGGTTTCGCTTCGTTGGCCCGACGAGTCGCCAGCGCGCCGAGCCTGTCCGCAACGGTGGGTGCCAGGCGTTGATCGGCGCGAGCGTGCTGATCCAGCAAGTCCCGTATCTTGTCCCGATGCCGCACGGGCTGGGAGTTGCCCTGTTTGGATTGGCGCTGCTCGTCGTCCTCGCCGGGTTGGGGTGGTTCATCATGGTTCGGCGGTAGCCATCGACCAGTGCCTCGGTTGACCCAGGTCCGGAGAAAAGCAGTGTCGCCCAGTGCCGGCAGCTCAATAGCATCGCGGCCGTGGACGACAGACGCTGGCGCGACCCGGAGTGGCTGGCCCAGGTGCGGGACTGGATCGACGGCCGGCTTGACGAGCTCGGCGTGCGGCGGACCGGTACGGCCGTACAGCCGCGTGTTATCCATGGTCGATGGTGCTGCGCGTCCCGACGTACCGCGGCGATGTCTGGTTCAAGGCCAACGCCGAGTCGTTGCGGCACGAGGCCGGCGTCGTGCAGCGGATCGCCGCCCGCCGGCCCGACGCGGTGCCGCCGCTGCTGGCGGCCGATACCGCCGCCGGGTGGATGCTGATGGCCGACGCGGGGGAAACACTGCGGGTGGTGACGCAGCGCGAGCGGAGCCTGGACCGCTGGCGGGACGTCCTGCCGCTGTACGCCGGAGTGCAGCTCGACCTAGCCTACGACGTCAACGACCTGCTCGTGCTCGGGTTGCCTGACCGGCGGATCGCCACCCTTCCGGAGGCGTACGCCCGGATTGTCGACGAGGTCGGCGCGCAGCGACGCTTCCGCGATGCGGTGCCGATGGTGGCCGAGCTGTGTGCCGAGCTTGCGGAGTACGGACTGCCGGAGTTGTGGCAGTACGACGACCTGCATGACGCGCAGGTCTTCGTCCGCGACGGCCGCCACCATGTGCTGGACTGAGGCGATGCCTGCGTGTCGCATCCGTTCTTCACCCTGTCGGTCACTGTCGAAGGTGTGCTGGCGTGGGGTCTGGACGACGTTCAGGACTCCGTCGACACCGGACCGTTCCGGGATGCGTACCTGGCGCCGTATGCCGACCGGTTCACCGGCGACCTGGTGGCCGCTACCCGGGTGGCGCTGCGGCTGGGCTGGGTCTGTCGTGCGGTCAACGGACATGTGCCCGGCGACGACAAGCAGACCCTGACCCGGCTGCGGATGTTCCTCGACGGCCGGCCATAGTCCGGCCTCGACGGCGATCTGCTCCCAGGACGGACCACAGAGCGTAGCCGGGGCAGGACGGGCCGGTACGGTCGCTACGGCCGAGTGGCAGGTCTCCGACAGTCGCGATGATCAGGCGGAACCCCGTGGAGTAGCGTGGCGCCCGTATGTCCTGATTGGCACCGGAGCCGGGGACGACGTGCGGCGACGAGGCGGCGAGCGGCGCCCGCATCCGTGCCGGCGGTGGCCGGCCGGGCGGGCCGTTGCGGTACGAAGGAGACGCGTCGTGCAGGTGAGACTCTTCGATGACGTCTCGATCCTCCGACGTGGCCAGCCACTGAACGCTCCGCCCGGCAAGGCCCTCGAGCTGTTCGGCTACCTGCTCGTCCACCGGGACCGGACCCACGCCCGCGAATCCATCTCGGAACTGCTGTGGCCGGGGGCCGAACCCGGCGTTGCCCGCAAGTACCTGCGCCAGGCACTGTGGCGGCTCAACACGAGCATGCAGGACCAGCCGAACGACCAGCGCCCGGCGAGCGAACTCGTCGTCATCGACCCCGGCTGGGTGCGGATCAACCCGGAGGCGTCCTGTTGGCTGGACGTGGACGCGTTCGAGGAGAGCTACGCGGCGGTCCGCGACGTGCCCGGCGAAGCGCTTTCCGACAACCAGGCCCATGCGGTCGAGCACGCGCTGGATCTCTACCGTGGAGACCTCCTCGCTACCTGGTACCACGACTGGTGTGGTGCCGAACGGGACCGGCTGCGCGACACCTACCTGTCGATGCAGGAACAGCTCATGGGCTACTGCGAGGCCCGTGGTCTCTACGCCAAGGGCGTGGGCCTCGGTCAGACCGTGCTGCGCCACGACGCGGCGCGTGAGCGGACCCACCGCCAGCTGATGCGGCTGCACTACGCCGCCGGTGACCGGATCGCCGCGCTCCGGCAGTACGAGCTGTGCACGTCGGTGGTGGACCAGGAGTTCGGGGTGCGTCCTTCGGCGGACACCACGGTCCTCTACGAGCAGATCCGGGCCGACCGGGCGGCGGACATCCGACCGGGGAGCGGCCGATCGGTGCTGACTGCCGGCGTATCCACGATCGCGCCGGCCGCTTCCGGCGGCAATGATGTACCGGTCGGGGACAACCGGGACGAGGTGCTGGGATCCATGGACGGTGCGGGGTACGCCAACTCGACGGAACACCTGCTGGCCGAACTCGCCCGGCTCGACCTGGTGCTGGGTAGGCAGGTCAGTCGGGTCCGGAAGGCCCGACCTCGGCCCGGCGGCGAGCTTTCCACCTTCTATGTTTCCGAGGCCGAAGCCGACGCGTTGCTGGACGGTGTACCCGACTGGGCGCCGGGCGACGACGACCCGGGGACCGCCGCCGAGCTGGACCGGTTGTCCCACGAGATCGGCGAGCGGGTGGCACAGAGCCTGCGGGACGGTGTGGGTCTGCGGCTGGTGGCACTGGCCGGAATGTTCGACCTCGCCCCGTTCGACGTCGAAGTGATCGTGGCCTGCCTCGCGCCCGAGATCGACCGGAGCTACGAGCGGCTGTACGGCTACCTGCACGACGATCTGACCCGCCGGCTGCCGACGGTCGATCTCGTTTTCACCATGTTGTGCGCCGACCGTCAGTCACGGATGGCCGCGCGAGCCCGGTTCGCGCCGTCGGCACCGTTGCTCCGCCATCGGCTCGTCACGTCGACAGAGGACCCGACCGCACCGGTGCACTCATTGCTGGGTAACAACCTCCGGTTGGACCCACGGGTCGTCGGCTTCCTGCTGGAAGACGACGACCTCGCCGAGCAGCTTCAGCCGTACGCCCGGATCGTCGCACCGACCGGGACCCTCGACGACCTGCACTTTCCGGCGGAGTTCGCGGCGACCCTGGCCCGGCTGCGGGAGCACGCTGGCGACGACCTGTTGGTCTACTGCCAGGGGCCGTACGGCGTCGGCCGGCGCAGCCTCGCGGCGGCGTGCGCCCGTCACTGGAGCGCGCCGCTGCTGGTGGTGTCCGCCGATCTGCTGGCCGACCGCCCGGCCGAGGAGTTCGCGACCCTGGTTGGCCTGGTCGAGCGGGAAGCCAGGCTGCAGGGCGCGGTCATGTGCTGGGTGAACGCCGACTCCCTGCTGGTCGAGCAGGCCCGGCCACGCTTGTCGCTGCTGATGTCCGCCCTGGCTGCGTACCCTGCTCCGTCGTTCCTGGCCGGTGGCACCACCTGGGAGCCGGTCGACCTGCCGGCGGGCCTGACCTTCGTCCGGCTGGAGTTCCCCGCGCCCGGCTACGCCGAGCGGCTGCGCATCTGGGACGACGCGCTGGTCGGGGCGGACCAGGGTGACCTGGACCCGGCCGCTGTCGCCGGCAAGTTCCGACTCACCGGCGGCCAGATCCGCGACGCTGCGGCGACGGCCCGCAACCTGGCGTACGCCCGGACGCCCGACGCGCCCGGGATCACCCAGGACGACCTGTACGCGGCGTGCCGCCTGCAGTCCAACCGTAAGCTGACCGACCTGGCGCAGCGGATCACGCCGCACTACGGCTGGTCGGACATCGTGCTGCCCGCCGACCGGATGCAGCAGTTGCGGGAGATCGCCGACCAGGCCCGTTACCGGGCCCTGGTCTACGAGTCCTGGGGGTTCGAGCGCAAGCTGGCCAACGGGCGCGGCCTGGCGGTGCTGTTCGCCGGCCCGTCGGGCACCGGCAAGACGATGGCCGCCGACGTGCTGGCCCACGAACTCGGCCTGGACCTCTACCGGATCGACCTGTCGACGGTGGTGAGCAAGTACATCGGCGAGACGGAGAAGAACCTGTCCCGGATCTTCGAAGAGGCGGCCACCAGCAACGCGGTGCTGTTCTTCGACGAGGCCGACGCGATGTTCGGGAAACGTTCCCAGGTCCGTGACGCACACGACCGGTACGCCAATCTGGAGGTCAGCTACCTGCTGCAGCGGATGGAGCAGCACGAGGGCATGGTCATCCTGGCGACGAACCTGCGCAAGAACCTCGATGACGCGTTCACCCGCCGGCTGCACGCCACCGTCGACTTCCCGGTCCCCGAGGTGGCGGACCGTCGCCGCATCTGGACGCAGGTCTGGCCCGAGCAGGCGCCGCTGGACCCGACAGTCGATCTGGACCTGCTGGCCCGGCAGGTCGATCTGCCCGGCGGAAACATCCGAAACATCGCCCTCGCCAGTGCCTTCCTCGCCGCCGCCGACGAGGGCAAGGTGACCATGGCGCATCTGCTCCACGCCACCCGGCGTGAGTATCAGAAGATGGGCAAGATCCTCTCGGCGGGGGAATTCGGCGCCGACCCGTCGAACGGGCAGGTCGCCGCTGATCGGCGCTTCTGACGAGACTGTGGAGGGTTCGACGTGCATATGGTCGAAACGCATCCGGAACTCGAAGCGCTCTTCGCGGAGGACGACCTCGTTGATGAACTGCTGGAGCGCAACAGGCGTGGCTACACACCTACCCGCATACCTACCAGCCCAACGAGTGGGCGGACATGGCGGTCCGGGTCCGCAACAACCTGTGCGCCAGACGGGGGTACGCGCCGGGGGAGGTCTCCAGGGCAGGAGAGATCTTCAGAGGGCTGTTCATCTCGTGACTGTGGTGGTCGAGACAGCGTGATGCCCATGTGGTGCGCATCACATTGACATGTGACTTGCCACGTCAAGCCCTTTGGTTCGTCGCCCAGGATCCGCCGAGGCGGTCCGGTAGACGCCGGCGCAGACACTCGTGGGACGCCCGTCCGGTAGACCTGTCGACCGGCGCGAAGGACGCAATTGGGGGCGGGACAGGGCAGTGTTTCATGATCTGGACGCGTCGCTCGCCGCCCTCGTGCAGGGCGAGCTGGCGCTGCCCGGCATCACCGTCAGCTTCGCCACACCGGACGACCAGTTTCCGCCCTCCGGCGTCACCCTGCCCGCGATCGCGTTCTTTCTCTACGACGTCCGGGAGAACCACGAGCTGCGGACCAACCAGTGGGAGAACACCCGGCAGGAGTCCGGGATGATCACCCGTCGGCGGGTGCCGGCCCGGGTCGACTGCTCCTATCTGGTCACCGCGTGGCCCAACGAGAGCGCGCCCAACCCGGCGCAGGACGAGCACCGGCTGCTCGGCGACGTCCTGCGGGTGCTGCTGCGTCACCGGGAGATTCCCGCCGACTACCTGCGGGGCGACCTGGCCGGCCAGCAGCCACCGCTGCGCGCGATGGTCACCGCCGAGAGCCGACTGCAGGGCATCGGCGAGTTCTGGCAGGCCATGGGCGGTCGACCCAAAGCGGTTCTGCACTACAGCGTCACGCTCAGCGTCGACGTGTTCGAATCCATGCCGGTCGGGCCCGAGGTGACCGGGACGGTCATTCGTGTCGGCCAGGGCGTGGGCCACGAGTCCTGACGAGGGGGAGTACCCACAGATGCCGCAGTATCTAGCGCCGGGCGTGTACGTCGAGGAGGTCCCCTCGGCGATCAAGCCGATCGCCGGTGTGGGGACCAGCACCGCCGGCTTCATCGGTGTCGTCGCCGACGACGTCACAATGCCGCTGCTGCCCGGTCGTGCCGGTGTGACGGCGGACGGCACCCCCGTGCCGGCCGACTTCCACGTGGTGGCGCCTGCCGGCGAGGCTCAGCTCGTCGACGGCTGGGAGACGTTCAAGAACCTCTTCGGCGACATCCAGCCCGGCAACCGCACCCTCGCCCACGCCGTGTACGGCTTCTTCAACAACGGTGGCGGCCGCTGCTGGATCACCCGCGTCGCCGCCCCCTCCGCACCCGCACCCGCCGACGCCGACGATGACGACGCCGACGATGCCGCCTCTGCCCCCGCTGCTGCCGCCGCCGGATCCTCGGACGACGACCTGATCGACGCGTTGGCGACCTTCGCCGCGATCGACGAGATCGCCCTGGTCGCGATCCCCGGCGCGGTGAGCGACGCGGTGCAGACCGCGCTGCTCGACCACTGCGAGAACCAGTACCTGCAGGACCGGTTCGCGATCCTCGACGGTCGGCAGACCACCACGTTGACCAAGGAAGCGATCCAGGGCGACGTCCGGGACAGCAGCTACGGCGCGATCTACTACCCGTGGATCGACGTGGGCACCACCGACGCCGACGGCAACAAGGTGTACCAGCCGCCGAGCGGGCACATCGCCGGGGTGTACGCCCGGGTGGACACCGAACGCGGTGTGCACAAGGCGCCGGCCAACGAGGTGATCCGGGGCGCGCTGGGCGTCGAGGCGCTGGTCAGCAAGCAGCAGCAGGCCGGGCTCAACCCGGACGACATCAACGTGATCCGCAAGTTCGGCGGCAACATCACGATCTGGGGTGCCCGTACCCTCGCCGGCAAGGATCAGGCTGAGTGGCGCTACATCTCCTCCCGGCGGCTGTTCAACTTCCTGCGCGAATCGATCGACGAAGGCACCCAGTGGGTGGTCTTCGAGCCGAACGCGCCGGAGCTGTGGTCGAAGATCCGGCGTAACGTCAGTGCCTTCCTGACCACTGTGTGGGCCTCCGGTGCGCTGCTGGGCAACACCCCGGAGCAGGCGTTCTACGTACGCTGTGACGAGACCGTCAACCCGGCCGCGGTCCGCGACGCCGGCCAACTGGTGGTCGAGATCGGGGTGGCGATGGTACGCCCGGCCGAGTTCGTGGTGTTCCGGATCAGCCAGTGGGCCGGCGGGGTCCAGTAGCGGACGCCCGGACGAAACCGTGACCCACCAGCTGACACCCGGTGTGCACCGGCAGGACGTGTTCCCGCCGCCGCCACCGACCCAGCTCACCGGGGTGCCCGCCTTCCTCGGCCGGGCCGCCACCGGCCCGTACACCCCGCAGCGGCTGACCCTGTGGCCGCAGTTCGAGGCGGTCTTCGGCGGTGCGACCTCCGGCGACGCCCCGGACGGCTTCCTGGCCGACGCGGTCCGGGGGTTCTTCGACAACGGCGGGACGCTGTGTCACGTCGTCCGGGTGCCCAGAGGGCTGACGCCCGTCGAGGAGGTGCAGGAAGCACTGGCGACGCTGGACGACCTGGACGATGTCGACCTGGTTTGTGCCCCCGGCATCGTGGCCGCCGCGCCGTGGCCGGTCGACAAGGATCTCGCCCCGGTCGTGCAGGCACAGCAGGCGATGCTGCGGCACTGCCGGCAGCACGGTGACCGGTTCGCGCTGCTCGACGGCGTCCCGGCCGTCGACCCGGCGAAGGTCGCCGAGCAGTGCGCGGCGCTGACCGGGGCCGACGGTGCGTTCGGCGCGCTGTACTACCCCTGGTTGGGCGCGTCCGGCGCCGACGGGCGGCTGCGTCACCTGCCGCCGTCCGGGCACGTGGCCGGCGTGTACTCCACCGCCGACCAACGGGTCGGCGTCCACAAGGCACCGGCCAACACCGTGGTCGAGGGCATCGTCGACCTGCAGGTGCAGCTCACCGCTGCCGAGGTCGGCACGCTGTACGGGCAGCGGGTCAACTGCCTGCGGGCGTTGCCCGGCCGGGGCGTACGGGTCTGGGGCGCGCGTACCCTCGGCGCCGACCCGGCCTGGCAGGACGTGACCGCCCGCCGCCTGGTGAGCACGATCGGCCGGTGGATCGAACGGTTCATGACCGGCCTGGTGCACGAGCCCAACGACGTCCGGCTGTGGGTGCGGATCATGCGGGAACTCACCGCGTACCTCGACGGGCTGTTCCAGCGCGGTGCCCTGCAGGGCCGCACGCCCGCCGAGGCGTTCTACGTCAAGTGCGACCACGAGACGAACCCACCCGCGGTCATCGAGGCCGGGGTGGTAGTGACACACATCGGAGTGGCACCGACCGCGCCGGCCGAGTTCATCACCGTCCGCGTCATCCACGGCGCGAGCGGGGTGACGGTCGGCGTGGCGTGACTGGTGCGGACAACAGTCGGTGCGGACAAACAGTGAGGTGCGGTTGTGGACAGACTCGACCCATACTTCGGGTACAACTTCGCGGTGGAGCTCGACGGCATCACTCGGGCCGGATTCCGGGAGGCTTCCGGGCTGGAGACCAGCCAGAACGTCGCCGAGTACCGGGAGGGTACGGACCGGAACCTGGCGCCGCGCAAGATTCCCGGGCTGAACAGCTACGGTGACATCACGCTCAGCCGTGGCCTCACCAGCGACAGCAAGCTGTGGGAGTGGCGGCAGAAGGTGATGAAGGGCACCGTGGAACGGCACAACGTGTCGATCACCCTGCTCGACCAGCAGGGCAATCCGAAGGTGACCTGGAATCTGTTCGACTGCTGGCCCAAGTCGTGGAGCGGACCCAGCCTCAGCGCGACCAGCGACGAGATCGCCGTGGAGCAACTCATCCTCGCCTGTGAACGCATCGAGGTCGACCAGTGGAGCTGACCGGCGTCGCCGAGGCCCGCCGTACCGAGTTCCCGTTCACCCTGCCGCACGGCCTGGTCGCGCCGGACGGCACGGTGCACCGCGAGGGAACCATGCGGATGGCCACCGCGCTCGACGAGATCGAGCCGATCAAGGATCCCCGGGTACGGTCGAACCCGGGCTACCTGGTGATCATCCTGCTGGCCCGGGTGATCACCCGGCTGGGCGGACTGGAGTACATCAACACCAACGTGGTCGAGAACCTCTACTCCGCCGATCTCGCCTACCTGCAGGACTTCTACCAGCGGATCAACCTCAACGGGCACGCCCGGCTGCAGGTCGACTGCCCACACTGCAGCGGATCGTTCGAAGTGGAGCCGCCCAGCCTGGGGGGATGACGCGCTACTCCCCGGACCGGCTGCACGAGGAAGTAGCGTACCTGGCCTATCACTTTCACTGGCCTTATCACGAGATCATGCAGCTGGACCACCGGGAACGGCAGCGCTGGGTCGCGGAGGTCGCGCGGATCAACGAGCGACTCAATGAACAGGGAGGGGCACGGAGATGATGTCGACCGGGATTCCGCTCGGGCTCAGCTGGGCACCTGCCGCCGTGGGCAACTGGACCGGCCTGCGGCTGCCGGACCCGTTCCAGACCTTCAACTTCGCGGTGGAGATCGAGGGCCTGCTGCTGGCCGGGTTCAACGAGGTCAGCGGCCTGGAAAGTCAGATCGAGATGGAGTCCTACCGGGAGGGCGGGGTCAACGGCTTCGTTCACCAGCTGCCCGGCGCAGCCACTCCCGCGCACCTGGTGCTGCGGCAGGGGCTGAGCCCGCTCAGCGGTCTGTGGGGCTGGTACGACAACACCACCCGGGGCGTCATCCAGCGCCGCAGCGGCACGATCGTGCTGCTCGACCGGCGGCAGATCCCGGTGATGTGGTGGAACTTCCGCAACGCGCTGCCGGTGCGCTGGACCGGCCCGACGTTCAGCGCGAGCGGCGACGATGTCGGCTTCGAGTCGCTGGAGCTGGTGCACGAGGGTCTGACCAAGCCGCTGCTGGGCCAGGCCGCCGCGCTGGCGCACGGCGTGGCCGGCATGGTCGGCTGACCGGGAGCCTGGGATGAACGACGACGACACGACCTTCGACCCGGCGCTGGTCCACCGGCTGTCCCGGCCGGCCCGGCGGCCCGGCCTGATCGACCTGGGCCAGGCCCGGTCCGCGCTCACCCGCCACCACACCATGCCGGCGGGTCTGCCGCTGGCCGAGGTCGCTTCGCGCTACGTCGACGTGGCCACGCAGCAGCACACCGGGCCGACGACACCCATCGTGTACGCGCGACCCGCACCGCCGCCGCCCGCCGGACACGCTGCCCCGACCGCTGCTCTGCCGACCAGCCCGGTCGCCGGCCCGGCGAGCGCCGGGCCACCAGCCCCGGCGCACCGTAGACCGGTCGCGTCCGCCCGCCGCCCGGCCGCCGACCCGGCCGGCGGATCGCCGGCCGCCGCGTCCGGCCCGGTGGTGCCGGCGCGCCCGGCGAGCCCGGCCGCCGAGCTGAGCCCGGTGTGGGCCGCCACCGGTCCCGGGGTCGCCGGCCGCTCCACGCAGCCGGTGCCGCCCCGGCCGGCCGCCGGCCGGCCGCTGACCATCCAACGCAAGGCGGCCGTGTCTGCCGAACCGGGTTCCGCGCCATCGCCGGCCCGCCCGGCCGAACTGCCATCGTTCACCTGGCCGGCGTCCATCGGACCGTCGGCCACCGGGCCGGCGGTGCCGACGGGTGCCCCGGCTGCGGCCGCCGGGCCGTTGACTCCCACGGCTGCGGCTCCGACGGCAGCCGGCCCCGCCGACTGGGCCGGGCTGATCGGCGACCCGGGCCGGACGGCCAGCGGACCCCACCTGGTCTTCCGCACGCCACTTGCGGCAGATCAGGCCAGCCCGGCCGCCGCCGGTTCGCCGTCCACCGGCGGGCAGCGCTCGCCCGCCGCGACCCCGTCCCAGGTGGTCACGGCGCGGCCTCCGGCAGCCCGACCGGCGCCGCAGCTTCCGCTGGCCGCACCGTCGGCGGCCGGCGTGCCGCAGCACCCGCCGGCCGGTGTGGGCCCGATGCGAGCGGCTTCCGTCGGCCCCTGGCATGGTGCGACCGGCCATGGTGCGACCGGCCATGATGGTCGTGGATTCGGCTCGCGCGCCGGCGCCGGCCCTCTGCCCGGCAGTTCCGGGTCCGTGCCGACCCGGGCCGACCGTGGCGTGCCGCAGCCGCCTGCTCCACCTGCCGCGCAGGTCGACGTCGGGCAGGTCACCGAGCAGGTGCACGGCCGGATCATGCGTCAGCTGGCGGTCGAGGCCGAGCGTCGGGGGGTGCGGCGGTGAATCTCAACAAGGCGGGCCTGGCCAGCGCCGCGCTCGGATTCGGCCCCGGCGGCGGTGGGTTGCAGAAACTGACCATCGCCCACGACGGCACGGACTTCGATCGCAACGGCCCGATCGAGGCGCTGTTCAACCCGCACGAGATCACCCGGTCGCGGTCGGTCAACTGGCACGCGCACGAGAGCGCCGGCAAGGGCAGCGCCTGGACGTGGAGCGGGTTGCAGCAGGAGTTCGCGGCCATGCAGCCCGCGACGTTGTCGCTCGAGCTGTTCTTCGACACCTACGAGTCGAGGGCGGAGGCGTCCATGTGGGCCCGGGCCACCTCGCTGGTGACGCCACCCAATCCGTTCCAGACCGGCGACGCGACCGACGTCACCGCGCTGACCAGCCGGGTGGCCCGGCTGGCCGAGTTCGACAAGGAGCTGCACCGGCCTCCGCTGTGCACCCTGTCCTGGGGGGCCTTCGCCGACATCTTCACCGGCGTGCTCACCCAGATCAGCGAACGGTTCACCATGTTCCTGCCCGACGGCACACCGGTCCGGGCGACGGTTTCCTGCAGCTTCGTGGAGTCGCTCACCGACGCGCAGCTCAAGGAGCGTGAGCTGCACTCCTCCGACGTGCACAAGACGTGGGTGGTGCGGCGCAACGACACGCTGCACAGCATCGCCGCCGCCGAGTACCGGGATCCGCGGCTGTGGCGGCACATCGCCTCGGCCAACGGCATCGTCAACCCCCGTGACCTGCGTCCCGGCACGGTCCTGACCATCCCGCGGCTGAGCTGAGCGGAGAGTCAGACGATGGAAACCGCCGAGTCGGGGCCGGACTTCGAGATCCGGTGTGGTGGCCGGCGCCTGCCGCCGAACGCCCACAAGGACGTGGAGTCGGTGACCGTGCTGGAGGACCTGAACGCGCTGAGCATGTTCACCGTGACGTTGAAGAACTGGGACGCGGAGCGGCTTGCGGTCACCTGGTCGGACTCCACGCTGTTCGCGGTCGGCACCGAAGTGCGGATCTCGCTCGGGTACGTGAAGGACCTGCACCTGGCGATCACCGGGGAGATCACCAGCCTGGAGCCGTCGTTCGCGGAAGGCCGGCCGCCGACGCTGACCATCCGCGGCTACGACCTGCGACACCGGTTGGCCCGCCGGCAGCGGACCAGGACCTTCACCCGCACCAGGGACAGCACCATCGCTCGGCAGTTGGCCAAGGAAGCGGGTCTGCGCGCCGACGTACCCGACACCCGCACCGATCTCGACTACGTACTGCAGAACAACCAGACCGATCTGGAGTTCCTGCAACGGAGGGCGGGGCTGCTCGGGTACGAGATTCACGTACGGGACAAGGTGCTGTCCTTCCGGCCGCCGCAGCACGGCCGGGTGCCGGCGGCGAAGCTGCGCGTCGGCGACGACATCTCCCAGTTCACCCCCCGGCTGCGGACCATGGGCCAGGCTGCCGAACACTCCGTACGGGGCTGGGACGTGGCCGCCAAGAAGGCCGTCGTCGCCACGTTCGGCTCCGGATCCGAGTCCACGGCGATGGGTGCCGTCACCGGACCCCGCGAGGTCGGCCGGGTCTTCGGCCGAACCAGATCGACCAGGGTGGACCTGCCGGTGCCGAACCAGGACCGTGCCGACCAGCTTGCCCGGGGACAGTTCGACGACCTGGCGTTGAGCTACATCACCGGCGAGGCCGAGTGCGGTGGGCAACCTCGCCTGCATGCCGGCGAGGTGGTGCGGATCGAGGGAGCGGGTGAGACCTTCAGCGGCGAGTACTACGTCGTCTCCGTCGAACACTCGGTGACCGCAGCGGCCGGCTACCGGTCCAGCTTCGAAGTACGGAGGAACGCGGCGTGACGGACGTCTACCACCAGTTGGCGGGTGGCGAGCCAGCCCACCCGGACGGGCGGTACCACGGGGTGGTGATCGGCATCGTCACCAACAACAACGACCCGGACGGTCTGGCCCGGGTCAAGGTGGCGCTGCCCTGGCTGGCCGACGATGTCGAGACCGACTGGGCGCGGGTGGCCTCGCCGATGGCCGGCCCCGGCCGTGGCTGCTACTTCCTGCCCGAGGTCGGCGACGAGGTCCTGGTCGCCTTCGAACACGGCAATCCGGAGGTCCCCTACGTCGTCGGTGCGCTGTGGAACGGCAAGGACGCCCCACCGGTCACCAACGCCGACGGCCGCAACGACGTACGGGTGATGGTCTCCCGCAGCAAGCACGTGATCCGGCTGATCGACACCAAGCAGGACGAGCGGATCGAGATCGTCGACGGCAGCGGCAGGAACAGCATCGTGATCAGTACGAAGGACAACCAGATCACCGTCACCGCGGACGCGGACGTGGTGATCTCCGCCGGCGGTCGGCTGCGACTGGCCGGTGCCGGCGTCGAGATCACCTCCACGGCCGACGTCAAGGTCGAGGCGAAGTCCGCGCTCGCGGTGAAGTCCAGTGGGCAGTTGGACATCAAGGGCAGTCAAGTCAACATCAACTGAATGGGGGCGAGTTCTCATGGGGCAGTTCGCGGCGAAGCAGGGTGACCGGGTCAACGCGACCGACATCCACATCGTCATGGTGCCCGGGGCACCCGCGCCGACACCGACACCGTTGCCGCATCCCTTCACCGGGATCATCAACGGCGGGCAGAGCGCCGACGTCAAGATCATGGGTAAGCCGGCGGCGGTGGCCGGCTCCACCGCCGAGAACACCCCGGCGCACGTACCCACCGCGCCCGGTACGTCGTTCCAGAAGCAGCCGTCGAACACGGCCACCCTCGAAGGCGGCAGTACGACCGTGAAGATCAACGGAAAACCGGCGATCAGGTCCGGTGACCTGGCCTCGACCTGCAACGATCCGCAGGACCTGCCGAGCGGCACGGTGCTGGCCACGGGCACGGTGACGATCGGGTGACCAGCGCGGTGAAACACGGCTTTCTCGGCACCGGTTGGTCGTTCCCGGTCGGTCACGAGCCGACACAAGGGGTCCGGCTCAGCGACGACGGCGCGGCACTGATCCGCCAGTCGATCGGACTCATCCTCGGCACCGCACCCGGCGAGCGGGTGATGCGGCCGGACTTCGGCTGCGGCATCCACGACATCGTGTTCGACGTCAACGACATCGGCACCGCCGGTCGGGTCAGCCGGTCGGTGCGCGAGGCACTGGCCCGCTGGGAACCCCGGATCGACGTGCTGGACGTCTACGCCGCACCTGACCCCGCCGACCGGCGCCGACTGCTCATCGAGATCAACTACCAGGTGCGCTCGACCAACAGCCGGTTCAACCTCGTCTACCCCTTCTACATCGCATGACCGGACAGCCCCCACCCATCGATCCCCGCGACCGGGCGGCGCTCGCCGCGCAGACCACCACGCTGGCGACCCGGTACAGCGACTGGCGGCCGCCCGCCGACGGACGACCCGACGCCGGCCAGGCGCTGATCGGCATCTTCGCCCGCTACGCCGAACTCGTGGTGCAGCGGCTGAACCAGGTGCCCGAACGCGACTACCTCGCGTTCCTCAACCTGATCGGGACCCGGCCGGTGCCGCCGCGACCGGCCCGTGTACCGCTCACCTTCGCCCTGGCCCAGGGCAGCCGCACCGAAGCGGTGGTCCCGGCCGGCACCCAGGTCGCGGCCACCCCGCGCGACGGCGAGGACGACGAGGTCGTCTTCGAGACCGCGACCGACCTGGTGGTCACCCCCGCCCAGCTGCAGGCCGTGCTCGTGGACGACGCGCCGCGGGACGCCTACGCCGACCGCAGCGCAGCGGCAACCGGCCAGCGCGACGAGCCGTTCGCTGCCTTCACCGGTGACCAGCCGGTGCCGCACCGGTTCTACCTGGCCTGCGACCCGGTCCTCGCCACCGAGGGGGCCAAAACGGTCGTCCTGACCCTGACCTCCTCGCAGGCCGCCCTGCTCGGCGAGTGGCCGATTTCCTGGTCCTACTGGGACGGCACCCGGTGGTATCCGGTCGAGGCGGGGACGACAGTCTTCGGCGGCAGGTGGACGGTGACGCTGACCGACCTGCCGCCGCTGCCCCCGTACGATGTGAACGGCACCACCGCCGGTTGGCTGCGCGCCCAGCTCGACATGCCGATGCCGCAGCCGGTCGCCGGGCTGGCCCTCGACGCCGTCGCGTCCGGCCGCCGGAGCCCGCAGATCGACGTAGCCGGGGTCTTCCCGTTCGGCGAGACCAGCCAGGGCCGGTGGTGCTACTTCAGCGTCGGTGCGGCGACCCCCGGCGCGGTCGCCCGGCTCGCGATCACCCTGGCCCGGCCCGGCGTGGCCGCTGACCCGGCGTCCCCGGTCCGGCTGGTGTGGTCGTACAAGGTCGGCGACGACTGGCGGCGGCTGGGCGAGTCCGGCACGACGGCGGTGGAGTCCGACGGCGACATCGACGGGGAACTGGTGGACGGCACTCTGGCGTTCACCGGTGACGGCGAAGTCAGTTTCCGGGTGCCGGCCGAGTGGCCTGCCGAGCTGTTCCAGGGCCGGTCCGGCCACTGGTTGCGGGCCGAGATCGTCGACGACGGGGCGACGTACGCCACCCTGCCCCAGCTGGCGACGGTGACCGTCGGCTACGACTGGGAGCTGCCCGTTGTCACCGGCATCGACGTATCGATGCAGACGGCGCCGGACCCGGTGGCGCTACCGCACGCCTTCAGCAACACCAGCCCGATCGACGTGACCAAGGACTTCCGACCCTTCGGCGAGCAGCCCCGGTTCAACGACACCTGCTACCTGGCCTGTCCGGCGAACCTGGTCTGGCCGGGCGCGGAGCTCGTCGTCGAGGTGACGCTGACCAACGGTCCAGCCGACCCGCCGGGCCCGGACGACCCGGCGGGCCCTGCGGTGCCACCGGTACGTACCGACGGCCATCCCCGACTGGTCTGGGAGGCCTGGGACGGCACGGCCTGGCGTACGGTGACCGTCGACGATCCGGAGTACGCCTTCACCGACAGCGGCACCGTGACGCTCACCCCGCCGGTCGGTTTCGCCCCCACCGAGGTCAACGGGGTGGAGGAGTACTGGGTCCGGGTTCGGCTGATCGGCGGCGACTACGGCGTCGCGGCCCACTACACGCGCGACGACGGCGGCTACGAACTCGTCGACGCGACCTTCGCGCCGCCGGTCGTCACCACTTTGTCCTGGCAGTCCCGGGCCGGGCTGGCAGCCGCAGTCCCGGCGCAGGCCTGCGTGACCGAGAACGACTTCCGCCTCGTCACCCATCACCGTGCCGGCGACGAGCCGTGGGAGGTCACCCCGTTCGTCCCCAATCCGCACCGGGACCCCGCCCTCTACCTCGGCTTCGACCAGCCGTTCGGCAACCGCCCGATCACGCTCTACCTGCAGGTCGAGCCACCGGCGCCGGAAGAGGTGGCCGCCGACCGGCTCGCCGGGGCCGACCTGACCGACCGGGCCGACCTGGCGTGGGAGTACAGCGGCGTCGACGGCTGGCGGCCATTGGCCGCGATCGACGAGACCGGGACGCTGGGCGACCGTGGTGTGGTCCGCTTCGTCGGCCCGCCGGACCTGACCGCCGGGGAACGTTTCGGGCAGCACCGGTGCTGGCTGCGCCTGCGGCATCGGCGCGGCAGCTTCGCGATCCCGCCCCGCCTGCGCCGGGTCTCTCCCAACACGACATGGGCGACACAGACGACCATCATCGCCGAGGAGATCCTCGGGTCCGGCGTCGCCGAGGCCGGCCAACGGCTGACCACCGCGCAGACGCCGGTGCTGGCCGGCCAGCGGCTCGTCGTGCGCGAGCCGCAGCGGCCGTCACCGACGGAGGAGGCCGCGCTCGTCGAGGCCGACGGCCCGGGCGCGGTCACCGACGACGCTGAGCAGATCTGGGTACGCTGGCACGAGGTGACGGACTTCCACCGTTCCGGGCCGGGCGACCGGCACTACACCATCGACGCCGCGACCGGCGAGATCGGATTCGGCGACGGCCAGGCGGGGCGGGTGGTGCCGCTCGGGCAGAACAACGTCCGGATCACCTACCGCACCGGCGGCGGTGAGCAGGGCAACCGACCGGCGGGCACCATCACCACCTTGAAATCCGCAGTGCCCTACCTAGACTCGGTGACCAACCACGAGCCGGCTTCCGGTGGTGCGGGCTGGGAGCCGCTGGAGCGGGTACGGGACCGGGGACCGAAGGCGCTGCGCCACCGCGACCGGGCGGTCACGGTCGACGACTTCGTGGACCTCGCGTTCGAGTCCTCGACGGAGGTGGCTCGGGCCCAGGCGGTGCCGCCGAGCGGGTTCGACCCGTTCAACCTGTGGCTCGATCCGGACGAGCAGCCGGGTGACGAGCATCAGCAGGCCGACGTCGGCGGGGTCGGGGTCATCGTGGTCCCGGTCTCCAACGCCGCCCGACCGGTGCCCAGCCTGGGACTGCTGCGGCAGGTGGATCAGCACCTGCGGGCGCGGTGCGCGCCGACCGTCGGACTCTGGGTCGCCGGACCGGAATGGATCGAGGTAACCGTCGCCGCCACGGTGGTGGCTACCACTTCCGAGGCCGCCGGGCTGATCCAGGCGCGGGTCGTGCAGACCCTGGACCGCTTCCTGCACCCGCTGACCGGCGGACCGGACGGCGCCGGCTGGGCGTTCGGCCGCAAGCCACACCGCTCGGACCTGTACGCGGCGGTCACCGCGATCGACGGAGTCGACCATGTCCGCGAGCTCGCGGTGGCGCAGGTGGCCGAGTCCGAGGCGCTCGGTGAGCGGCTGGCGGCCGTCCTGGACCGTTCGCTCGCGCAGGGTGCGGCCGAGCCGGTGGCCGCGGACCTTACCCGGTGGCTGGCGCGGGCGCTGGTCTACTCCGGGCGGCACCAGATCACCGTGACCCTTCCAGCGTGAGGACCGCCGTGCCGATTCCGTTGCCGAACCTCGACGACCGCGACTACGACGACCTCGTCGGCGAGGCGCGGTCGCTGATCCCGGTCCTGCTGCCGGAGTGGACCGACCACAATCCGAGCGACCCCGGCATTATCCTGGTCGAGATGCTGGCCTGGCTGACCGAGATGCAGCTGTACCAGGTCAACCAGATCCCGCAGAGCCACACCCGCAACTTCCTGCAGCTGCTCAACGGCCCGGAGTGGACCCCGCCAGCCAGCGGCGGGCTCGACGCCGCCGTCCGGCAGAGCCTGGCCGACCTGCATGAGCGCTACCGGGCCGCGACCGCCGACGACTACGAGTACCTGGTCGGCACCCTCTGGCCGACGCAACGCGAGCCCACCGGACCGGCTCCGGTCCGGCGGGTCCGGTGCGTCGCGGGTCGTGACCTTGCCGGCCCCGATCCGGCTGCGGTCGCCCCGGCGCACGTCAGCGTCGTCGTCGTCCCTGAGCCGGGCGCGGCGACCGACACCCATCCGGTGCCCACCGAGGCGCTCACCACCGAGCTGCACGACTTTCTCGAGCCGCGCCGGCTGCTGACCGTACGCCACCATGTCGTCGGCCCGCAGTACGTCGACATCGGCGTCTCCGCCGACCTGGCGCTGCGCGAGGACGCCCCGCCGGCCGACGCCCTCGCCGACGCGCAGGCCCGGCTGCACCGGTTCTACGACCCGCTCACCGGCGGTGCCGCCGGCACCGGCTGGCCCTTCGGGCAGGGCATCCACCCGTCCGAGGTGTACGCCGTACTCGAACAGTCACCGCTGCTCGACTACATCGAGAACGTGCGGCTCACCCTGGTCGACGCGAGCGGAACTGGCGGCGTGGACGGTGCGGCGGCCAGCATCGCGTTGGACGTGCACCAGCTGCCCCGGCTGGCCCGGCTGGACCTGGTCGGCTACGACACGTACGGCCGCACCCACCTGCCAGGTGGGGAGGGCACGCCATGAGTCGGTACCTCGACCACCTGCCGGCGATGTTCCGGGAGGACCCGTTCGCCGGCCGTTTCCTGCTGGCCTTCGAGGCGATCCTGACCGGCCGCGACGACGTCGAGGGTCTGGAACAGACCATTGAACGGTCCGCCGACTACATCGACCCGGTGCAGACCGGTGAGGACTTCCTGCCGTGGCTGGCCGGGTGGGTGGCGCTGAGTCTGCGTGCGGACTGGGACACGGCCACCAAACGTGGCTTCATCCGGGAGGTCGTGCCGCTGTACCGGCAGCGGGGGACCCTGGCCGGGCTGCGCCGCATGCTGGAGATCTACCTGCGGCCACTGGCCGACCAGGTGACCCGGGAGGATGTGGTGATCCTCGACGACTACGACACTCCCGCCCACTACTTCCAGGTCCAGCTGACTCTCGGCGCCGCCGACCGCGACGAGCTGCGCAGGGTGCAGGAGACCGCCCGGGCGATCATCGACCGGGAGAAGCCGGCCCACACGTTCTACGCGCTCAAGGTCGTGGTGCCCACGATGCGGCTGGTCTCCGAGGAGTTGAAGGAAAGCGAGGGCGGCAAGCCGGAGCGGCTCGTCCTCGGCCGCAACACGTTGCTCGGCACGCGCGACTCGACCTGAAACCGGAGGAGGTCCGATGGCGGACTACACCCAACCTGACGTCGTATCGAAGCGTGTCCGCTTCTTCGACGGGCAGTTCCTGGAGGACCAGGACTTCATCGACGAGCAGAAGTTCCACCTGGACCGCGAGCGCCGGCAGAGCCGGCTGCTGCGGCTCACCGGCGTCAGCGACGGCCTGACCCTGACCGCGGCGGACGAGCCGTCAACGGTCACCGTCTCCGCCGGGATGGCGGTCGACGCCCTGGGCCGGCACCTCGTCCTGGCCGTCGGCACCGATATTGCGCTGGGTTCGGGATTCGCCAACCAGCAGAACGTCGAGGTGCGTCTGGCCTACCAGGAGTCCCCGACGGACGTGGGGCAGACCGGGGACGGCGGGGTAGGTGCCCGGCGCTGGCAGGAGCAGCCGAAGGTCGTGGCGGTCGCCCCGAACGGAGCGACGGCGGTCGCCCCCGCCGAGGCCCCGCCCGAGCTGGACGGGCCGACGGTGCTGCTCGGCCGGCTCACGGTGGCCGCCAACGGCGACGTCACGGTGGACCCGACCGCCGCCCACCGGTCCAGCCTGTCGATGGCGGGCGGTATCGGGATCGGCACCGACGCCGTCGGTGGCGGCCTGGACGTGGGCGACTTCGACCCGCAGGACCGGCATCTGACGTTCCGGTTCGCCGACGACGATCAGCGTCGCGGCGGGATCCGGTTCTGGGCCGGCGCGGCCAACCGGGGCTTCTCCATCGAGTACGACGGACGGTCGGCCGCCGGGAATGGCCTGCACGTGCGGACCCACGACTCGGACCCGGCCGGAACGACCCGGCTCTTCGTCGACGCGAACGGCCACGTCGGCATCGGCACCACCGACCTGTCGGGTGCCGACGGCTGGGGTCGGGTCGTCGACGTGGTCGGCACGGCGACCACCAAGCTGTCGGTCCGCACGGCGAAGGTGGACGGCCGGGTGATGGCGCACGACACCGGGATGTTCGGTGCGCCGGCCGGGATGATCGTGGGCACCGGGACGGCGAGCCCGCTGACGCTGGTCACCAACCAGGCCGCCCGGCTCACCGTCAACCCGGCCGGCCAGGTCGGGGTCGGCACCGACGCCACCGGTGGGTACCAGTTGGCTGTCCGGGCCGAGCACCGGCATCTGCTGTTGCGCCGGGACGCGCGCGACGTCGAGCCGGGACAGAAGCTCGTCTTCCTGGAGTTGCTACAGGCTGACACGGCCGCGCACACCGTGCCGCCCACGCCGCTCGCCATCCGGTTCCACCACGGTGGCCGGTACGCGTACCAGCTCGAAGTGGACCCGGCCGGGTTCCACTTCAGAGCGGGCGATGGCGAGTATCGCGGTATCAACGCCGGTCAGGTGACCGCGAAGACGGTGCGGATCGGTGACGTCGTCATAGGTGAGCGCGAGCTGAAGATCCTGAAGAAGCTGGCCGACAACGAGTTGGTCTGCAAGCTGCGGAACACCTACTACGACAGCTACATCTGGGACGGCGCCAGGAAGTTCGACGGCGGCCCCTATTTCCACGCGTTGACGTGGATTCCGGGGCAGCCTGCGGCCTCGCACACGAAAACGTTCTGGCAGTTCGAGATCTCCGACCAGTGACAGCCGACCCTCGACGGGATGGATCAAGACATGCGGGAGCAATTGGCGCAGCGGGTCGCCGAGTTGGAGGCCGAGCTGCGCGCCGGCCAGCAGATGCTCGCCGAGGTCGAGGCCAGGCGGGCCGACATCCAGCAGACCCTGCTGCGGATCACCGGTGCCATCCAGGTGCTCAACGAACTGCTGGCAGCCGGGCCGCACACCGAGCCGGTGGCGGCCGACGGCACCGCGACGGCCGCCGAGGGCACCGGTCCGGCACCGACGGCGGTGCCGGACCAGTTGGTGTCGCAGCCGCTGTGATCAGCGGTGGTCGACCGGTGCGCTGGTCGGGCGGGTCCGCCCGGCCAGCCACAGCCGGTGGGCGAACAGGCCAACGTATCCGGCGAGCACCGCGCCGAGCAGGGTGAGCGCGTCGCCGTCGGCGCCGGTGCGGGCCGCGTCGAGCAGGACGCCGAGCATCGCCGCGCCGACGATCAGCGAGACGTGGTTGGAGGCCCAGAAGACCACCGGGGTCATCCGCCGCTGGTCGAGGTCGCGCATGTCGCCCCGGCGCAGCCGCAGTACCAGCCAGCCGGAGATCGGCGCGGTCGCCATCATCGGCGCCCAGACCAGCCAGGGCACCCAGCCGGCGAGGGCGAATCCGGTCAGCGCGGCGTACGCGACCGGTTGGGCGGTGACGATGACCCGTACCGCCCGGTCGTAGCCGATGATGACCGGGACGGTGCGCTTGCCGACCTGCTCGTCGGAGCGGCGGTCGCCGAGGTTCATCACCATCATCCGTACGGTCTGCAGCAGCGCGGTCGGGGCGAGGATCGCCAGCAACAGGACCGGTACGGTGCCGGTCTGCAGCAGCACCGCGACCATCGGCCACAGCCCGTTGAGGATCGCCGCGACGGTCACCTCACCCAGGCCGCGGTAGTTGAACCGGCCGGGCGGCGCGGTGTAGAACCAGGCCAGCACCACGGCGGCGGTGGCGGCCAACCGGGTCGGCCAGTCCGGCATCGCGACGATCATCAGTTGCGCCACGGCGGCCAGCACGAACGCGGTGCCCAGCGCCACCACCGGCGGCACCAGACCGTCGACGAGGGCCCGGCTGCCGCCGGTCCACGGGGTGAAGTAGACGTTGGCCCGGTCGGCCGCCAGATCGAAGTACTCGTTGCAGTAGTGCGTCATCAGGTGGACCGTCCAGGCGAACAGCTGCGCCAGGACGTACCAGCCGAGGTGCAGCGGATAGCCCTGGTGCACCGAGACCGCCACCGCGAGCCCCACCGGGAGCAGGTTGTAGAGCAGGAAGCGCAGCCGGGCCAGCCGGATGAACCCGTGCCAGTCGGTCCGGCCGGTCTGCTCGGCACGTTCCCCGACCGGCGGGTCGGTGATCGGTCGGCTCGTCACAGTCATCGTCGGGCACGCCTTCTGTAGTCGGGTCGTCACCCGATCCTGGTGGAGAAGTGTTACCGGACGGGACCAATGGATGTAGACCCTGGTAAATGTCCCAGGTTGCCGCCCGACGTGGGGGTCGGCGAGGTACGTTCGGCGCAACGGCCACTGTGGCCGACGAGCGTCGCCGGCCTAGACTTCAGACCGATGGGAACAAGCCCGGCCGGCTCCGGCGAGGTGCACCTCGGCGTCGACATCGGCACCTACAACACGGCTGCTGCGCTGCGGGGCCGGGACGGTCGCGTTCAGCCGGTGCTGTTCGACGGGGCGCCGCTGCTGCCGTCCGCCGTGTTCGTCGACGGTGACACGACGCTCGTCGGACCCGACGCCTGGCATGCCGCGACGACCCGGCCGGCGCAACTGGAGCCCAACCCCAAAAGATGCATCGACGACCGGTACGTCCTGCTCGGTGAGCAGGAAGTCCCGGTGGAGACGCTGCTCGCCGCAGTACTGCGCCGGGTGCGGGTCGCCGCCGAGCAGGCGGCCGGCCGGGTGGACGCGGTGACTATCGCCTATCCGGTGGCCTGGGGGCAGCGTCGGCTGGCGACGCTCACCGCGGCGGCACGGCTGGCCGGCCTGCCAGAACCGGCGACGGTGCACGAGCCAGTGGCCGCCGCCGCGCACTTCGTGGGGCTGCCGGACGTCCGGCTGGCCGAGGGACAACTGGCGCTGGTGTACGACCTCGGCGCGGGCACCTTCGACGCGACCGTGATCCGGCGTTCGGCGACCGGATTCGAGGTGATCGCCAGCCAGGGCCTGTCCGACGCCGGTGGGCTGTACATCGACGAGGCGGTCGCGGCGTCGATCAGCGCGAACCTGCGACCCGACGATGCCGCCTGGCGCTGGCTGCGCAGCCCCAGCTCACCGACGGAACTGCGGGCCAGGCGGATGTTCCTCGACGGCGTCCGGGTCGCCAAGCAGGTGCTGTCCCGGGCGGCGGCGACGTCGGTTCACGTTCCGATGCTGGAGACGGAGGTGCCGCTGGGCCGGGAGCAGCTGGAGACGCTGGCCCGTCCGGTGCTGGACCGGACGATCGCGGCGAGCCGGGCGACCCTACGGGACGCCCAGCTCGCCGAATCGGACCTTGCCGAGATCTTCCTGGTCGGCGGCTCGACCCGGATCCCGCTGGTCGGCACGTTGCTGCACCAGGCGTACGGCCGTCCGCCGGTGGTGCTAGACCAGCCGGAGCTTGCCGTGGCGTACGGCAGCGTCGCCGCGCCACCCCGACCCGTGAGCCTGCCGCCGGCTGTGAGTCCGCCGCCGGCTGTGAGCCCGCCGCCGGCTGTGAGTCCGGCGCCGGCTGTGAGCCCGCCGCCGGTCGGAAAGTCGCTGTCCGTGCGTGGCACCCGGCGGATGCTGGTGGTCGCGCTGACCGTCGTACTCGCGGTGACAGCCGGGGTCGGATACCTGGTCATGGAGCAGCGGGACGACGACCCTGACGGCGGGTCGCCGCAGACCGGGCAGGACCAGACCCGGCAGCCCTCGACCGACCCACCGGAGTCGGCCAGCCCGCTGGCTGTGGCGCTGCCGACCCCGACCGGCGTGCCCACCTCGTTCGCCGGCCAGTGGAGCGGGATCGTCGACCAGCCCACCGGCACGGTCACCTCGTGGAGTCTGACGGCGACGTTCGCGGCCGGCGCCGACGGCGGGACCTTCCGGTCGACCAGCCTCGGCTGCGAGGGCACCCTCACGATCATCGAGCCGCGTCCGACAAGGCGGGAGATCCACCTGCGTCAGCGTACGACGGTCAATTCGCGGTCGCTGTGCGTCGGCGCGGCGCAGTGGACCCTGATCCTGCAGGAGCCGGACCGGGCGGACATGCACTGGGTGGACGCGGGTTCGCCGAGCAACACCGGCACCGCGACGTTCGTCCGTTCCTGAGCGACGGCGTCCGGCTCACGGCACCAGGTGGATGCGGACGCGGCGGGCGGCGACCGCGGCGTCCTGCAGTACGGCGAGCCGTGGCTCGGGGCAGTCCAGCAGGTGCGGGTGGCGCACCGGCAGCAACGGTGCCAGCCGCCGGTCGGCGAGGACCGCGTCGACCATCAACCGGTCGCCGCCGCAGACGAGCGCACGGATCGGCTCCTCGGCACCGGCGGGACCGTACGGCAGCAGCACCCTTGCCACGATGTCGGCGGCCCGGCCGGTCGCCGCCGTCGCCTGGTTGTCGCGCCGCCGGGCGTACCGCTGCTGTGACTGCCCGCCAGCGGCGGTGCGCCCCTGCACGTAGTGCCGCTCCACCTTGGACGCGATGATGGCAGTGCCGTCGACGACACCGACCGCCACCGCGCCCTTACGGGCCAGTAGCAGGCCGATGCGTGGCGGCCGGATCAGCGCGGTGAGCAGACCGTCGACGTCGGTGACACCGTCGACGCCGGGCGGCGGGTGCAGGGTCGCCGTGTCGCCGTTGCTGGCCCCGGTCAGGGTCAGCCCGTCCTCGGTGGCACCGTCGTGCCGGCCGTAGAAGCCGTCCAGCCAGCCCCGCAGACGCTCCGGGGAGATCTCCACCCACCGGCCGCCGCCGGCCGCCGGCCGCGCGCCGCGCACGCGCTCAGCTCCCCGGTACGGCGGGGGAGCCAGCCAGCTCGCGGCCGCGTCCGATCAACCGCTCCAGCCGCTCGGTGAGCCGGTCGACGTCGGCCCGGTCGGCCCGGTCTGCGGCGACGATGTCGGCAAGCAGGTCGGTGTAGTCCATGGTGAGCTGACGGTACCGCCGGACGAAGTCACCTCGCTCGCCGGTGCCGCCGGCCGCGTCTCGTTTGCCGCTGGCCGCGCCTCGCTCCGCCCGCGCGTACCGGCGGTCCAGGTCGATGATCTGCTGGCCGAGCACGGCAGCGGCGGCCGACAACCGGCTGCGGCTGTCCGCCAACTGCTGCCGGCGGGCCCGCCGCCGGTCCGCGAGCCGCCCGGCCCGCCGGGCGGCCAGCCAGATGCTCGCCGCGCCGACGCCGACCGCTGTGACCGCGGCGGCCGCGACCAGGTAGCGCGGCAGCGACGGGCTGATGGTGCGGGCGCCGTCGGGAACGATGTCGGCCCGTACCAGCAGGTCGTAGTTGACCACGATCACCTTGACCGCCTCGACCGGCTCGTCGGGGAACTGGTCGGCGCCCCGGCCGATGGTCGTCTCGGCGACCGCCGCCCGGCCGAAGTTCGCGTCGTCGCGGCCGGGCAGCCAGGCGCAGCCGTACGTGTCGTAGCCGTCGTCGTCGACCTCCCGGCTCAACGCCAGCACCAGCGTCCCGTCCGCCGCCCGTTCCGTCGCCCGGCAGCCGTCACGCAGATCGGCGCCAGGCTCCAGGAAGAGCACCACCAGCCGCCGGTTGCCGATCACCTGCTCGGCTGCCGGCTCGTCGAGCTCCACCCCGGGAGCGGCGTACACCGAGGAGACCCGGACGTCGCGGGCGATCGGGCCGTCCAGGGCACCACCGGACCACAACGCCCAGCCGGCCAGCGCCAGGCAGGCCAGCGTGGCCAGGCCGAACGGCGTACCGATGAACCGCGTCAACCGGATCATCCGAGCCTGCTCCGCAGGTAGACGTCCGGGCGGTAACCGTCGAAGCCCAGCAGCCGGGCGGCGCCGTCCAACTCGTCCTCCGCCTCGTCGAGCAGGGTGTACACATGCCGGTCGGGCAGGTCGTCGTCGAGCGCGGCGCGGGCCGCGCCCAGCCTGCCGATGCCTCGGGTCAGCGGCGCGTCGCTGGCGCCGCCGGGCACCGCGGACATCTCCACGGCCAGCGCGGTCAACCCGGCCAGCCGGGCCGGGACCGTGCTGTGGCCACGCACGCTGCGCCGCTGCCCGGCCGGGTTGTCGGCGCGCAGCACCGACCGCACCGACAACACGAGGAACAGCACCACGCAGCCGGCGAACAGCCACGGCAGGGCCGGCAACGCCACCCGGAGCGGATCGACCGGCTGGTACGGCAACGGCCGGTCGAACAGTCCGGCGTACCGCACGTCGGTGACCCGGTTCAGGTACGCGTCGAGCACGTTGGTCTGCGGGTAGTCGTAGCGGCTCAGCCGGTCGCTGAACTGGCCGTAGAAGCTGGCCGCGGCCACCTCGGCGAACTCGTCGGCGGCCGGCCCGTGGTACTCGACCCAGTTGCCGTACTGCACCACGATCGGGTCGCCGGGGAAGACCTCGGCCAGCGCGGGACCGTAGTTCGGCACCGGTTCGCCGAACGGCTGTCGCGGCAGAGCGACGTATCGCACCGTGCCGTCGGGGAAGGCGTCCGCCGCACCCGGCCGCGGCGCGTCGGCCAGGGTCGCGCCGTCGGCGACGTGCCGTTCGGCGGTACGCAGGTCGCCGACGACCACGCCGAGTTCCGCCGGGGTCGGGTCCCGCCAGGCGAAACCCTCCTCGTCGGCCGGTTTCGGCTGGTCGGTGAGCGCGGCGATCAGGACGGTCAGCAGGCCGGTGACGTCGCCGGTGGCGAACTGCCCGCGCCAGCTGTCCAGATCGGTGGAGTACGCCTGGTAGAAGCCGCCGCTGACCTGGGTACCCATGATCCGTACGGTGGCGTTGTCGACGTCGCGGACCCGCTCGCGTTCCGCCTCGTCCAGGCCGGGCGGGGCGATGAGGATCCGCACGTCGGCGTCGCCGATGACGGCGGCCACCCGGTCGTCGTCCCAGTCGGCGACTGCCCCGGGAAGGCGGACCACCGGGTCGGCCGCGACCAGCGCGGTCATCTCCTCGACCGACGGCACGCTGGCGTCGCTCAACTCGCCGGCGCTGCCCTCGGCGATCGTCGCACGGGCTGGCGACTGCCCGTAGCTGACGTCGATGTCCTGCCGCTGTGCCAGCAGGAAGACCACCAGGACGGCGACGGCCGCTGTCAGGGCACCCCAGCGCACCACCTCGGTGCCGACGGCGCGTCTCATGCCCGGTCCTGCGATCCGGCGGCGGTACGCCACAGCTCGTCGGCGCGCCGGGCGTAGTCGGTGGCGGCGCGGGCTGCCGCCGGTCCACCCCGGTCGGCGGCGAGGGTCTGCGCCCGGGTGAGCAGCTGCTCCGCCTCGGCGACCGGCCGGGGCGCGGCGTCGCGGCTGACCGTGGCCGCGTCGATCGCGGATCTCGCCGTCGACCAGGAGACGCGCCGGGCGTGCTGGTGCGCCCGACGTCGGGGCAGCGTCGTCGTGACGTATCCGGCGGCCACCAGCACGGCAGCCCCGACCGGCCACACCAGCCAGGACCATCCCATGGTCGACCCACCCCCATGATCGAATCGTCGGACTGCCGCCGATTCTGCACGACCGGTGCCAGCTGCCCGGTCGCGGCGCGGCCCAGCTCAGCGGTGCCCGGTGACCGACGACACAGCCGGCCGACGGGGGAAAATGCGTCGGCGACGTGAGTTGGGACGTTTTAGCCTGGGCGGGTGCCGCCGCTGATCCCGCACCCCGATCCGGGCAGTCCCGATATCCGGGGGCCGGTGCGCTACCTGTGGTGGCTGGTGTGTCGCCAACCGTGGCGGGTGCTGCGCGGCGCGTTGCTCAGTACGGTGTGGATGGTCGGCCTGGCCGGTCGGCCGTATCTGGTGGCCCGGGCGATCGACGACGGACTGCGTCCTGGCCGGTGGGCCGTACTGGCGTGGTGGGTCGGTGCTGTCCTGATCGCCGGGGTGCTGATCTCCGTGGTCGGTGTGTTTCGGCACCGCACGATGACCTACATCCGCGAGGACGCCACCGCCCGGTCCGCCGGGGTGCTGTCGCGGCAGTTGGCGCGCATCGGCGCGGTCCTGCCGAGCCGGCTCGCGACCGGCGAGGTGGCCACCGTCGGCGGCACCGACATCACCCACACCTCGCACGTGCTCACCCTGACCGGGCCGGGCGTCGGTGCGGTGCTGGCGTACCTGGTGGTCGCGGTCCTGCTCTGGACGGTCTCGCCGGTGCTGGCGGCGGTCATCCTGATCGGCGTGCCGGTCGTCGCGGCGCTGCTCGGCCCGCTGCTGCGCCGATTGGACCGGGCCGAGCAGACCTACCGGCGGGAACAGGGCCAGCTCACCGCCCGCGCCGGTGACATCGTCGCCGGGCTGCGGGTGCTGGCCGGGGTCGGCGGTCGGTCCCTGTTCGCCGACCGCTATGTCGACCACTCCCAGCGGCTGCGTGGGCACGGCTACCGGGTCGCGGCGGTGAACAGCTGGATCGAGGCGCTCACCGTCACCGTCCCCGGCCTGTTCCTCGCCGCCGTGGTGTGGATCTCCGCTCGGATGGCGGTCGCCGACGAGATCACCATCGGGGAGCTGGTCGCCGTCTACGGGTACGTGGCCGCGCTGACCGTCCCGGTCTGGTTCCTGCAGGAGGGCAGCTACCAGTTCATCCGGGGCCGGGTCGCGGCCCGCCGGATCGTGGCGCTGCTGCGGCTCACCCCCGACCCGGTGACCGACCTGCCGGAGCGGCACACCGCCGCCGCTCCGCCGCAGCCGGCCGACCTGCACGACCCCGACAGCGGATTGACCGTGCCGGCCGGCCGGATCATCGGGGTGGCGGCCGACGACCCCGGCGACGGGCAGGCCCTGGCCGACCGGCTGGGCCGGTTCCGCCGGTCCGCGGTGACCTGGGGCGCGGTGCCGCTGGGCGCGGTCGCGCTCGACGAGGTGCGGGCCCGGATCCTGGTCGCTGACCACGACGCGTACCTGTTCGCCGGCACGCTGCGGCAGATCCTGCAGGGTGCGCGGGCGGACGAGCCGGACGCGGCCGGTGACCGAAGGGTGCGGGCGGCGGTCCGGGTCGCGTCCGCCGACGACGTGGTGACGTCGCTGCCGGACGGCCTGGCTACCCCGATCGGCAGTCGCGCCCGTACCCTCTCCGGTGGCCAGCGCCAGCGGGTCCGGCTGGCCCGGGCGCTGCTGGTGGAGCCGGAGGTGCTGATCCTGATCGAGCCGACCTCGGCGGTCGACGCGCATACCGAGGCACGGGTCGCCGACCGGCTGCGCGTGGCGCGGGCAGGCCGGACCACGGTGCTGGTCACCACGTCCCCGCTGCTGCTCGCGGCCACCGACACGGTGGCGTACCTGCGCGGCGGTCGGGTCGTCGGGATCGGCGGCCACCCGGAGCTGCTGGCCGGCGACCCGGATTACCGAGCGCTGGTCGCCCGGGGCGGCGAACTGACCGACGCGGCCGGACCGACCGTGGGGCCGACTGCGGGGCCGATCGTGGGGCCGACCGTGGGGCCGACTGCAGGGTCGACGCCCGGGGCGGGGCAACCGTGACCGCCTCCGGTCGGTTGCCGGTGGCCGATCCGCGTACCGTCCGGCGGGCGACCGGTGAACTACTCGGTCAGCAACGCTGGGTGGTCGTCGGCATCCTGGTGCTGCACGTCGGCGCGGCCCTGGCCGGCCTGGCCGGGCCGTGGCTGCTCGGCCGGATCGTCGACGTGGTCACCGCCGGCGCGTCGGTGGCCGCGGTCGATCGGCTGGCGGCGGCGCTGATTGGGTTCGTCCTGCTGCAAGGGCTGCTCACCCGCTTCGCCCGGTACGTCGGGCTGCGCTTCGGCGAACGGGCGGTCGCCCGGCTCCGCGAGGACTTCGTGCACCGCGTCCTCGGACTACCGGTGTCGGTGGTCGAACGAGCCGGCACCGGCGACCTCGCCACCCGCAGTTCCAGTGACGTCGCCACGGTCGGCACCATGGTCCGCGATGTGGTGCCGGTGGTGGTGATCGCCACCGCGCAGCTGGTCCTGCTGTTCGGTGCGGTGTTCTGGCTGCATCCGCTGCTGGGGCTGGCCGGCCTGATCGGCCTGCCGTCGATCGTGGCGGTGACCCGGTGGTACCTGCGTCGGGCCCGCCCGGCCTACCTGACCGAGGGCGCGGCGATGGCCGCGTTGACCGACACGTTGACCACCACCGCCGACGGTGCCCGTACGGTGGAGGCGCTGCGGCTGGGCGACGAACGGATCCGCGCCGGCCGGACCCGGATCGCCGACCTGTGGGCCGCCCGGCGGGCCACCCTCGCTCTGCGTTCGGTGTACTTTCCGGTGGCCGAGGCCAGTGTCGCGCTGCCGATCGGTGCCGCGTTGCTGGTCGGCGGGCTGCTGCTGCACCGGGAGACCGTCACCCTCGGCGCGGTGGTCGCCGCCGCGCTCTACCTGCAGCAGGCCGTCGAGCCGTTGGACACCATCCTGCAGTGGATCGAACAGGCCCAGCGTGGGCTGGCGTCGTACGCCCGGGTGCTCGGCGTCGGGCAGGTGCCGCCGGAGCCGCGCGGCCGGAACGCCACGCCGACCGGCCGTGAGGTGCGGGTGACCGGTCTGACCTTCGGCTACGGCGGCGGCGTCGACGTGCTGCGCGGCATCGACCTGACGGTGGCCGCCGGGCAACGGCTGGCGATCGTCGGCCCGTCCGGGGCGGGCAAGTCCACCCTGGCCCGGCTGATCGCCGGCATCGAGGCGCCCCGCGACGGCGCGGTGCTCCTCGGCGGCTGCCCGGTCACCGACCTCGACCCGGCGCAGCGGCGCCGCCGGATCGCCCTGGTCACCCAGGAACACCACGTTTTCATCGGTACGCTGCGCGACAACCTGCGGTTCGCCGCCCCCGAGGCGTCCGATCAGGCGTTGCGGTCCGCATTGGTCACCGTCGGTGCCGACTGGTACGCCGACCTGCCCGCCGGCCTGGACTCGTTGCTCGGCGACGGCGCGCTCGACCTGCCGGCCGCGCACGCCCAGCAGGTGGCGCTCGCCCGGCTGGTGGTCGCCGATCCGGACATCCTGATCCTGGACGAGGCGACCGCCGCACTGGACCCGACCACCGCCCGCCGGACCGAGCAGGCGTTGGCGGCGGTACTGGCCGGGCGGACCGTCATCGCCATCGCACACCGGCTGAACTCGGCCCACGACGCCGACCGGGTGGCGGTACTGGACCAGGGTGGGATCACCGAGCAGGGCAGCCACGACGAGTTGATCGCCGCCGACGGCGCGTACGCCGCCCTGTGGCGCTCCTGGCACGGCTGACCGCCCCCCGGCGGTGGCGTCGGCCGTACCAGCCGAACCACCCGTACCATCGGCGCAGGTGCGACGGCGAAGGAGTGAGTGTGCTGGTGGTGCAGGGGCTACTCGGCCCCGCCGGTCGGCTCGCCGTCTGGGCCGAGGACTCGACGTTGCCGTCGGCGCCGCCCCGGCGGCCGGGGCGGCCGCCGCGCCGCCGACCGCACCCGTTCGCCGCCGGACACGAGACCCTGGTCGCCGCGCTGAGCCCACTGCTCGGGCCGGTGGCGGTGAAGGCGGTCACCGGCAGTACGGCGGTCCGGCTGCCGACCGTCGCCGGTGCTCCGGTCGAGTCACCGGAGCTGGTCCGTACCCAGTCCGACGCGCCGACCACCGGGCTGGCCCGCGACGGCGGCCACGCCGACTGGCTGGTGTCCACCCTGGAGTTCGACGCCGACGAGGCGTTGCCGGTGCTCTGCACTCTGCACGACGTCGATCCGGCAGCCGACATCGCGCCGGGCGACCGGCTGCCTGGCGACATCGCGCCGGGCGACGGTCTGCCGGGCGGGTTGGTGATCGGCGCCGGGGTGCGCCACCTGGCGCTGTTCGCCGGGTTCGCCGCCGAACTGGTCGCCCGGGGCCGGGTGCTACCCGCCGTCCGGCCCGGCGCGGCACCCGGGTCGGCCGCCGCCTGCTGGCTGCCGCTGCTGACCGGTGTCGACCAGCGGTGGGCCCGGTCGCTGGCGTTGGCCACTCCGGCGGCGGCGCTGGCCGCCGGGGCGCCCGGCACCGGACACCGGCGTGTCGCCGAGGCGCTGGACGCGCTGACCGATGCCGCCGCCCGCGCCGCGCTGCACGGCGTACGGCTGGCCGAGGGCCGGGCCCGGTCCGGGCCGTTGGCCGCCCGCGACGCCTGGCTGACCGCGTTGACCGGGCCCCGGCGGGACTTCACCGCCCCGGTCGCGGCGCTCGCCACCCTCGCCGCCGAGCTGGAGCACTGGCAGCGGGACGCGGCCGGCGGTCCGGTGCGGGCCCTGTTCCGGCTGCGCGAACCCGAATCCGACCCCGCCGCCGACCCCGATCTCGCCGCCGATGGTGACGGTGACGGCACCGTCGGATGGCGGTTGGAGTTCGCGTTGCAGGCCACCGCCGAGCCGAGCCTGCTGGTCGACGCCGCTGCGATCTGGCGCGGCGGCCGGCAGCTCCAGCCGCTCACCCGGCACACCGTCGACCCGCAGGAGACGCTGCTGGCCGAGCTCGGCCGGGCCAGCCGGCTGTGGCCGGCCATCGACGACGCGCTGCGCACCGCCACCCCCGACGGGATGGACCTGGACGTCGCCGCCGCCCACCGGTTCCTGCGCGACGGCGCGCCGGCTCTGCACGCCGCCGGGTTCGGCGTCCTGCTGCCGTCGTGGTGGCGGCGGCCCACCGCCCGACTCGGTGCCCGGCTGCGGGCGAGCAGCCGTACCGCCCCGGGCACCGTCGCCGTCGACCGTGACTTCGGCACGTCCGCCCTGGTCGACTACCGCTGGGAGGTTGCCCTCGGCGACCAGCCGCTGACCGAGCAGGAGCTGCGCGACCTCGCCCGGGCCAAGACCCCGCTGGTGCGGCTGCGCGGCGAATGGGTCGAGGTCGACCCGACCCGGCTCGCCGCCGGACTGAAACTGCTGCGCTCCGGCGGCGAGCTGACCGTCACCGACCTGCTGCGGGTCGCCCTCGACGGCGACGGTGCCGCGCTGCCGCTGCCGGTGCTCGGCATCGACGCCGACGGGGCGCTCGGTGACCTGCTCAGCGGAGAGGTGGAGCGCCGGCTCACCCCGGTGGCCGAGCCGGCCGGTTTCCGGGGCCGGCTGCGCCCGTACCAGCAGCGGGGTTTGGCCTGGCTGCGGTTCCTGGACTCGTTGGGACTCGGCGGGGTGCTCGCCGACGACATGGGACTCGGCAAGACCGTACAGCTGCTCGCCTTGCTCGCCGCCGACGAACCCGACGCCGGACCGACGCTGCTGATCTGTCCGATGTCGCTGGTCGGCAACTGGCAGCGGGAGGCCGCCCGGTTCGTGCCGGACCTGACGGTGCACGTGCACCACGGCGCCGACCGACCCCGTGGCCCGGAATTCGTCGCGGCGGTGACCGGCGCTCGGCTGGTGGTCACCACCTACGCGGTGGCCGCCCGGGACGCCGCCGACCTGGCCGGGGTCGGCTGGCACCGGATCATGGTCGACGAGGCGCAGGCGATCAAGAACGCGGCGACCCGGCAGGCCGTCGCGGTCCGGTCACTGCCCGCCCGGCACCGGGTAGCGATCACCGGTACGCCGGTGGAGAACCGCCTCGCCGACCTGTGGTCGATCATGGAGTTCGCGAATCCGGGCCTGCTCGGCGGCGCGGCCAGTTTCCGCCGCCGCTACGCCGAACCGGTGGAACGCCACGGCGACGCCGAGGCCGCCCAACGGTTGCGCCGGATCACCAGCCCGTTCGTGCTGCGCCGGCTCAAGACCGACACCTCGATCATCTCCGACCTGCCGGCCAAGTTGGAGATGGAGGTGGTGTGCAACCTCACCGCCGAGCAGGCGTCGCTCTACCAGGCCGTGGTCGACGACATGATGGGGCGGATCGAGTCCAGCGACGGCGTCGAGCGTCGCGGCCTGGTGCTGGCCACCATGACCAAGCTCAAGCAGATCTGCAACCACCCGGCGCAGTTCCTGCGCGACGGCTCGCACCTGGCCGGACGCTCCGGCAAACTGGCCCGGCTCACCGGGATCCTCGACGAGGTGTTGGCGGCGGGGGAGAAGGCGCTGCTGTTCACCCAGTACGCCGAGTTCGGCGCGATGCTGCGCGGGTACCTGTCGGCGTACACCGGTCGGGAGGTGCTGTTCCTGCACGGCGGTCTGGGCAAGGCGGACCGTGACGACCTGGTCGCCCGGTTCCAGGCCGGTGGCGACGCCGACGGCGACGGGCGGGCCGGGCCGCCGCTGTTCGTCCTGTCGTTGAAGGCCGGCGGCACCGGGCTGACCCTGACCGCCGCCAACCACGTGGTGCATGTGGACCGGTGGTGGAACCCGGCGGTGGAGGACCAGGCCACCGACCGGGCGTTCCGAATCGGCCAGCGGCGGGCGGTGCAGGTCCGCAAGTTCGTCTGCGCCGGCACCGTGGAGGAGAAGATCGCGGCGATGGTGACGGACAAGCGTGGCCTCGCCGCGACCGTCGTCGGCAGCGGTGAGCAGTGGCTGACTGAGCTGTCGACCGCGCAGCTGCGGGAGCTGTTCACATTGGAGGCCGGGGCGGTGGTCGAATGAGCTCGTTCGCCGATTTCGGCCGGCCCCGGCGGGTCGACGGCGGGCTGCGGGCCCGCAGCACCCGGGGTGCGATCGGTCAGTCCTGGTGGTCGCGCCGCTTCGTCGACGTGCTGGAGTCGTTCGCGCTCGGCACCCGGCTGACCCGGGGCCGCTCCTACGCCCGGGCCGGGCAGGTGCTCGCCCTGACCGTGGCACCTGGCGTGGTGACCGCCCAGGTACAGGGTTCCCGGCCCCGCCCGTACCAGGCACGGATCGGGCTGCGGCGCTACGGCGACGCGGTGTGGCGGCGGATCGAGCACACTCTGGCCGGCCAGGCGCTGTACAGTGCCCGGCTGCTCGCCGGCGACCTGCCGTCGGAGCTGGAGCAGGTGTTCGTCGCCGCCGGGGCACCGCTGTTCCCGGCCGGGGTCGACGAGCTGGCGATGAGCTGCAGCTGCCCGGACGCGGCAGTGCCGTGCAAGCATCTGGCCGCCACCTGCTATCTGCTGGCCGAGGAGTTCGACACCGACCCGTTCCAGATCCTGCACTGGCGGGGGCGGGACCGGGCCACCCTGCTGCGTCAGCTGCGGCTCGCCCGGGGCGGTGGTGACAGTACGCCGTCCGTCGACGGTGCGCCGTCCGCCGGTGCGCCCTCCGTCGAGACTGCCCCGCCGTCCACCGACTCCGGTGAGCTGCCGGTGAGGTCCCCGGTCGGTGCCGGCCCGGCGCTGGCCGGCCTGTCCGAACCCGTCGCCACGTCGGACGCCGGATTCTGGCGTGCGCCGGTGCCGCTGCCGGACCGCGAGCCGGTCCTGCCGGCCCGCGCCGACCTGCTGCTGCGCCAGCTCGGCGCGCCGTCACCGGCGATCGGCGGTCCGGGCCTGGCGACGGTGCTGGGCCGGGCCTACCGGCGGTTCGCCGAACCCGCGCCGGCCGACGACTGACCTGGCTACCAGCGGCGTGCCCTGGCTACCAGCGGCGTGCCCTGGCTACCAGCGGCGGGCCCTGGCTACCAGCGGCGGGCCCTGGCTACCAGCGGCGGGCCCTGGCTACCAGCGGCGGGCCCTGGCTACCAGCGGCG
>Ga0207773_100084_pt1 | contig 87565 bp, 81 predicted proteins | sample TtaePargueraPR_2_FD_187281 | JGI IMG/M metagenome (GOLD analysis project Ga0207773, IMG submission 187281) | Aerobic enrichment media microbial communities from Bioluminiscent Bay, La Parguera, Puerto Rico - Tt and M1 (3) (SPAdes) | ecosystem: Environmental > Aquatic > Marine > Unclassified ...
GACCGATGGCGCGGGTCGTCGAGGCCGGGTCGCGCACCCCGCCGAGCCGCGAGATTAGCGCACCTCTGACACGATAAACGGCCGCTGCCGGGCGTTCGCGGGCGGGCATAGAGTGCGGCGCTTGGGATCAACCGCCAGCCGCCGCCACGCCCCTTGTCCGAGGCGCCCGAGGGCTCTCCGCCGATGTCCACCGCAGCCGTGTCGCCTGCCGTGCCGGACCGCGCCCTGCTGGGCACCGGTCTCGCGGCGCTGGCCTTCTTCCTGTTCACCAGCATGGACGCGGGCATCAAGGTCCTGACGCAGAGCTACCCCCTGCCCCAGGTCATCGCGCTGAACGCGCTGTGGGGCTTGATCCCGCTCGCCATCTTCGCCCGGCGGCGCGGCGGCTGGTCGATCCTCAGGTCGAAGCGGCCCTGGGTGCATGTCGCGCGCTCGGCCATCGCCATGTCGGGCGCCATCGCCGGCGTCTACGCCTTCTCCACCCTGCCGCTGGCGCAGGTCTACATCATCATCTTCTCAGCCCCGCTCCTGATCACCGCGCTGTCGGTGCCGATCCTTGGCGAGCAGGTCGGCTGGCGGCGCTGGAGCGCGGTTCTGGTCGGCTTCATCGGCGTCATGATCGTGCTGCGCCCCACCGCCGACGGCCTCTCCTGGGGCATGCTGGGGGCGCTGGGCGGGGCCTTCTGCTTCTCCCTCGGCATGCTGCTGGTGCGCCGTTTCGGACGGGAGGAGCGGTCGCTGACCTTCTCCTTCTACATCCTCGCCCCCCAGGCCGTGGTCTACGGGCTGGTGGCCCTGCCCGGCTGGCAGGCGATGACGCTGGAGCATTGGGCGCTGTCCGTCGTCTCCGGCCTGCTCGGCGGCATCGCCGCGCTGACCGCGACCACCGCCTTCCGCATCGCCCCGTCGGCCATGGTCGCACCCTTCCAGTACACCCAGCTGATCTGGGGCACGCTCTATGGCTGGCTGATCTGGCGCGACATGCCGGATGGCTGGGTGGCGCTGGGCGGTGCCGTCATCGTCGCCAGCGGGCTCTATATCCTGCACCGCGAGGTGGTGCTGGGCCGCCAGATGCGCCGCGCGGTGATCCGCTAGACAGGATCACGGTTTGATGGAACCGATTTCGGTTCCATCAAACCGTGTGAATCCTGTCTATTATCAATCAGTTAGTGTGGATCATACCTTGACGGAAGCGCTCACGCGATTCCGTCAAGGTATGATCCACACTGGCGCCCGATCGGCCACGCCCTCCCGTCATGGGCGGGATCCCCTTGAGGCCGTTGCGGGAACCGGGCGGCGCGCCTATGTTCTCGCCCGCGTCGCGGCGTGCCGCACCCCCCGCCTCCATCCACAGGGCTGCCACCACACTTGGCACTGGACCTTCATGTCGGTTGATACCACCGCGATCCCGCCCGAGCGGATCCGCAACTTCTCCATCATCGCGCATATCGATCACGGCAAGTCGACTCTGGCCGACCGCCTGATCCACACCTGCGGCGGGCTGGAGGACCGCGAGATGACGGCCCAGGTTCTCGACTCAATGGAGATCGAGCGCGAGCGCGGCATCACCATCAAGGCGCAAACCGTGCGCCTGACCTACACCGCGAAGGACGGCCTGACCTATCAGCTCAACCTGATGGACACGCCGGGCCATGTCGACTTCTCCTACGAGGTCTCCCGCTCGCTGGCCGCCTGCGAGGGATCGCTGCTGGTGGTCGACGCCAGCCAGGGCGTGGAGGCGCAGACCCTGGCCAATGTCTATCAGGCCATCGACGCCGACCACGAGATCGTGCCGGTGCTCAATAAGGTCGACCTGCCGGCGGCCGAGCCCGACCGGGTACGCGAGCAGATCGAGGACGTGATCGGCCTCGACGCCGCCGACGCCATCGAGATCTCGGCCAAGACCGGGCTCGGCATCCCCGCCGTGCTGGAGGCCATCGTCACCCGCCTGCCACCGCCCAGGGTCGGGCCGGAGACGGCACCCCTGAAGGCCATGCTGGTGGACAGCTGGTACGATCAGTATCTCGGCGTCGTGGTGCTGGTGCGCGTCATGGAGGGCACCATCACCGTCGGCCAGAAGGTGCGCTTCATGGCCACCGGCGCGGCGCGCGAGATCGACCGGGTCGGCTATCTCAGCCCCAAGGGCGTGCTGATCGACCGGCTGGGGCCCGGCGAGATCGGCTTCATCACCGCCTCCATCAAGGACATCACCGAGACCAAGGTGGGCGACACCATCACCGAGGACAGGCGCCCGACGGCGGAACGCCTGCCCGGCTTCAAGCCCTCCATTCCGGTCGTCTGGTGCGGCCTGTTCCCGGTCGACGCTGCGGATTTCGAGCACCTGCGCGACAGCCTCGGCAAGCTGGCCCTGAACGACGCCAGCTTCCATTTCGAGCCGGAGACCTCCGCCGCGCTCGGCTTCGGCTTCCGCTGCGGCTTTCTCGGCCTGCTGCACCTGGAGATCATCCAGGAGCGGCTGGAGCGGGAGTTCGATCTCGACCTGATCACCACCGCGCCGTCGGTGGTCTACAAGATCACCCTGTCCGACGGCCGGGAGATGGATCTGCACAACCCGGCCGACATGCCGGACGTGGTGAAGATCGACACCATCGCCGAGCCCTGGATCAAGGCCACCATCATGGTGCCGGACGAATATCTGGGCGCGGTGCTGCAGCTCTGCACCGAGCGGCGCGGCGAGCAGGTCGACCTCACCTATGTCGGCGGCCGCGCCATGGTGGTCTACAAGCTGCCGCTGAACGAGGTCGTCTTCGACTTCTACGACCGGCTGAAGTCGCTGACCCGCGGCTATGCCAGCTTCGACTACCAGATGGTCGGCTACCAGGAGGGCGACCTCGTGAAGATGTCGATCCTGGTGAACCAGGAACCGGTCGACGCGTTGGCCATGCTGGTGCACCGCGCTGCGGCGGAGAAGCGCGGCCGGGCGCTGTGCGAGCGCCTCAAGGACCTGATCCCGCGCCAGCTCTTCAAGATCGCCGTGCAGGCCGCCATCGGCGGCAAGGTGATCGCCCGGGAGACCGTGCCGGCCCTGCGCAAGGACGTGCTCGCCAAGTGCTATGGCGGCGACGTCACCCGCAAGCGCAAGCTCTTGGACAAGCAGAAGGAGGGCAAGAAGCGCATGCGCCAGTTCGGCCAGGTCGAGATCCCGCAATCCGCCTTCATCGCCGCCCTGCGCATGAGCGACGAGTAGCCGGCGCCGCGCCGGCAGCGCCGGCCGCGCCAAGCCGAGACCGATCCCGGCTCTCCGCTTCGCTGCGGCCGGGATGACGAGTTACTGGTTCTCAGAACTCAATCCCCGTCGTCCCGTGCGCGGTGCAGCACGCAGTGATGCATCGCAGACCCGGGACCTCGCGCCCGTCTTCACCACCGCCGCGGCCCGGCTGCGCGGGTCCCGCATCTGCGCTTCGCTGCGGTCGGGATGACGAGATACTGGTTCTCAAAACTCAATCCCCATCATCCCGTGCGCGGTGCGGCACGCAGTGATGCACCGCGGACCCGGGACCTGACGCCCGGCTTCTCGCGACCCCGATGCCGCCCGGCACCTGTACCATGCACCTTCTTTGGTGACTCACCTTTGGATTGATGGTTGACCGCGGTAGTGGCGCGGTGGCCATGGTGATCGCCAACGCTTTGCACCCTTCCCACCGTCCGACGGCCCATCCCGCCCATGCCACGCTTCTTCCGCATCGTCCTTGCCGGCGCCATTGCGCTGCCGGTCCTGCCCGCCGCCGCGCAGGACTTCACCTACGCCTATTCGACCGACCTGCGCACGCTCGACCCGCACGCCTTCAACGAGGGCTTCACGCTGGGCACGCTGGCCAATGTCTACGAGGGCCTGGTGCGGCGCACCGAGACCCTGGAGATCGTGCCGGCGCTGGCCACCGAGTGGGAACTGGTCGAGCCGACGCGCTGGCGCTTCGAACTGCGACAGGACGTGCGCTTCCACGACGGCAGCGCGTTCAGCGCCGAGGACGTGGTCTTCTCGCTGGAGCGCGCGATGTCGGAGACCGCGAACATGGGCAACAGGCTCGCCGGCGTCACCGAGGTGACGGCCGTCGACGACCACACGGTGGAGATCGTTACCGAGGCGCCGAACCCGATCCTGGTCAACGAGTTCGAATTCCTGCTGATCATGGACCGCGACTGGGCGATGGCGAACGGCGCTGAGATGCCGGCCGATCTGCGCGGCGGCGAGAGCAACCACGCCAGCACCAACGCCAACGGCACCGGCGCCTACCGGCTGACCAGCCGCGCCCCGGACGTCGAGACCGTGGCCGAGCGCCATGCCGACTGGTGGGGCTGGTCCGAGGCGCCGGGCAATGCCGAGCGCATCGTCTTCCGGCCGATCGCCAGCGACGCCACGCGGACCGCCGCCCTGCTCTCCGGCGAGATCGACCTCGCCTATCCGGTGCCCGTGCAGGACATCGAGCGCCTGGAGGCGGCCGACGACATCATGGTGATGGCCGGCCCGGAAACCCGGGCGATGATGCTGGCGCTTGACCACGCCGGTACGGACAACCCGCTGGCCGACCGGCGTGTACGTACCGCACTGACGCTGGCCATCGACGTCGAGGCCATCGTCGAGGTCGTGATGCGCGGTCGCGCCCGGCCCATCGCCCTGCTCGCCACGCCGGAGATCGCCGGCGCCGACCGGCCCTCTATCGAACGACTCGATCACGATCCGGAGGCGGCGCGCGCGCTGCTGGCGGAGGCCGGCCTGCCCGAGGACTTCGAACTCGGCCTGGTCTGCCCCAACGGCCGCTATGTGAACGACGAGGCGGTCTGCCAGGCCATCACCGCCATGCTGGAACGCGTCGGCGTCTCCGTGGCGCTGGAGACGCTGCCGCCCTCGCAGTGGAGCCAGCGCATGGTGAATTCCGAATTCGACGCGCTGCTGATCGGCTGGGCGCCCGGCAGCCTCGACTCGCTGAACCCGCTAATGACCCTGACCATGAGCCGGGAGGCGGGCGGCGGCGCCTTCAACTGGGGCGGCTACGCCAATGCCGATCTCGACCGGCTGATCACGGACGCCCGCCAGGAGACCGACCCGGCCGAGCGCGACCGCCTGATCGGCGAGGCCTGGGCGATCGTGGCCGAGGACCTGCCCTTCATCCCGCTCTACCAGCAATATCTCGCCTGGGGCGTGGCCGACCACGTCGCCGTGCCGCAGCGCCCGGACGACGTGCTGCGCTGGAGCGCGGTGACCGTGGCGGAACCGGACTGAGGGGGACCGTCGGAAAGGACGGGCGGGCGGCCCCGGATCAGCAGTGCACCACTGCGTGCTGCACCGCATCCGGGGCGACGCAATCTGTTGAAATCATGATGTAAAAGTTGACCTCCTCGTCGTCCCGTGCGCGATGCGGCGCGACGTGCCGCTTCGCAGACCCGGGACCGGCCGCCCGTCTTCACCGACATCGACCGCGGCGATGACGGCCAGGATCGGCCGTCTTCTCCAGACATCGGAAATCGTCACCGCCGGCGTCACCGCCATGACGGCGCATCACCCTTTCGCCAAACTCCCCCGGCAGCATCGGCCCTGGCGATCGCGGGGTCGCGACGATTCGGGGGGATGAGACGATGCGGGGCATTTCCATCGCGGCGGGGGCGCTCGTCTGCGCGCTTGGCGGCGGCGGGCCGGCCATGGCCCAGAGCGGCGCTGAGGCGCTGGAACGGCTGGCGGAGACGGGCAGCTGTCCCGGCTGCGACCTGACCGGCGCCGACCTGACGGCGCGGCACGATCTGAGCGGGGCCGACCTCTCCGGAGCCGTGCTCGACCTGGCCGATCTCTCCGGCATGCTGTTCTCCTCCACCTCGGCGATGGGGCCGAGCGAGGCCGCGCGCTTCTCCGGCGCCTCTCTCGATCGCGCCTTCCTCTATGACGGCTGGTTCTCCGGGGTCGACTTCTCCGGCGGCAACGGCGTCGCCGCGCTGTTCGCGCGGTCGACCTTCACCGAGGCGCGGTTCGAGGGCGCCACCCTGGCGCTCGCCGATTTCGGTGGCGTCGCCGCGGCAGGTGCCAGCTTCGCCGGTGCCGACCTCGAGGGTGCCGCCTTCGACGACGCGGACCTCGCCGGCGCCAATCTGCTGGGCGCCAATCTGCGGCTCGCCGACTTCACCGGCGCCGACCTGTCGGGCGCGGCCTACGCGCCGGGCGCGCTGGACGACGCGATCCTCTGCCGCACCCTGCTCGCCGACGGAACCTTTTCCGAGCGCGACTGCATCGCCCCGGACGACTACGCGATGGACGGAGAGGCGGGCTGCGATCTCTACCGTCACGACCGCCACCGGGACCTGTCGGCCTTCTGGACAGGCGGCTGCATGGAGGGCAACCGCGCCGACGGCATCGGCGCGGCGCGCTACTATCGCGATGGCGGGCTGGTCGAGGCCTTCTTCGGCGAAACCAGCGAGGGCCACTGGATCAGCGGCTTCACCGCCCGCCTCGAGAACGGGGAACTGGTGCTGAACTCGGCCGGCCGCTTCGTGCGCAACCAGGCCGTCGGCGCCAGCCACGAGGATGCGGTCGGCATCGTCGAGGCGTTCCAGGACGGCCTTGCCGGCCTGCGCCTGCTGGTGGAGCGCCTGAAGGCGGACGGCAACGCCGCCTCCGCCCGGCTCTACGAGGCCTTCGCCGACGAGGTGGCCAGCGTCCGCCCGCGCTTCGACTGACCGACCTCGCCACTACGAGCCCGACCAGCCCCCGCACATGAAAAGAGCCCCGCGGTTGGGACGCCGCGGGGCTCTTCTCAGGTGTCGGCCGACACGCCTCAGTGCATGTCGGTGGAGGTCAGGGTGAGCTCCGCGACACCGAGGGCGATGTTCACGCCTTCGGTCTGCTGCACGCTGACCGGCTGCAGCGCCACGGATTCGTGGAACCCGCCGATCAGGGCGTTGGACCCGATACCGGCACCGAGCGAGGCCTCGCTCGACACGCCGATATAGGAGCCCTCGAGCGCGCCGGGCTCGAAGTCCGTGGCCAGCGCGCTGACCGCCCAGTAGAGCGTGCTGCCCTCGGTCGTGCCGATATCCACGCCGAAGCGGTTGATCTCGCCGATGAAATGCTCCTCCGGCCCGTCGCCGGCCGGCGTGAACTTGCATTCCAGATCGCGCGTCGAGCCGATGACGAAGGCGGTGGCGCCCTCCACATTGCATTCGAGCATGCCGACATCGACGCGGTCCTGCGCCATGGCGGGCGCGGCGACGGCGAGGCCGGCGAGGACGGCAATGCTGGTTACCAGACGGGGTGACATTCGAACCTCCTGAGTTTTCACTGCGCACCTCGGAACGCCCGGGCCACGAGGATGGTTCCACGCCATCGCCCGTATCCGGCCGCCGAACGGCGCCTCTCCGGATGAGGTGGGGTCCCGGCGCCGGCGCCCTCAAGCGCTGCCGGCGGAATGTCCCGGAATGGCCATATCGTGGACGGTTTCGTGTACGGATTCGTGTACGGTTTCGTGGGCGAGACTGTCCCTCGCCGCCGCACGGCACCGGGCGCGCTCGGCCCGCCGCGCCGCCAGGTCGGCCGGCTCCGGCTCGCCCGGGTCGAACCAGAGATCCATCTCGTAGTCGATGGTCAGCTCCTCACCGGGTCGGATGTCGCGGATCGCCACGATATCGAGAAAGGCCTCGTCGACATGGTGCACATAGTCGACATTGGGGTCGTAGGAATGGTTGAGGAGGGTCGTGTAGCCGAGCGCCAGCCCGGCCCGGCCCCGATGGCGATAGAGATCCTGTTCCTGCCAGCCCTTCTCCCAGATGAAGACGTAGGTGAAGAGCAGCCCGCGGTCGATCGCCTCGCGCTCGCCTTCCGGGATGATCAGGACCGGGCTGCGCTCGATCAGCCGGCCCCTGGGGATCGCCTCCGCCGCCACCAGACCGCGGCCGCGGCCCGGGAACTCCCGGATGACGATCCGACTACGACTTGAGATATCCTCCATTGCTGATTTCCTTTCCGCAAATCGGGAGGCGAGACCGGGACGTGCCGCCCGGCGCAGCGAGCCTATGAGGCGGCGGCGGCATCGACGAAGTGAGAAAATCGCCGGCCACGCATGGCGCCGACGCCGGTCGGCGACCCGTCAGACTGGCTGGTCAACGCCTGGCACACCACGGCGTTCCCTCATGCCAGTTCCAGTCCCGCATCCTGCGACGATCGGCGGTCTGTCGAGATGTCGTTGCCGTCCACTCCCGCTCGCCGATTGCACGTCGGCCGATGGAGAACACGGGGGAAGTTCTGGTCTTCTGCCGAGGTCACTCAGCGAGACGGCGTTCGCGGACTACCGATAGATAGTAATTGTACCAATGTCGCGGATGTGAATAATTCGCCTTATCGATTGGTCATTGTACATTTTTCCGGGTCTGTTCCACCGCCGACCGTCGGTCATTTACGTCCGGCGCGTCGTTGCCAGGCATTTCCGGCCATATCCTCTGCCGGTCAAGCTGACACCGCGCATCCGCAAGCGGGGAGACTGTCATGATCATCACGTTCGCACGGGCTCTCACCGTTCTCGCCTTCGTCGTCGGCCTCTCCCTGCCGGTGAAGGCGCAGGTTCCGTATCACGGATTCCCTGAACACCCCTTGCCGCCGCTGCCCTGGTCTTCGGGAATGGTCGGCCCGCAGGGGCAGTTGATCCATTTCGGACTGCCCTGGGGTGGTGCCGGCTTCGGCATCAATCCACAGCGGACCTTCAACCTGCTGAGCCCCCTGCCCCATCCCTGGTGGGGTCTGCCCGGATCGGGCATCTCCATGCATCATCCACCGCATTTCGACGTGATGTACGGCACCAACTGGCTCGGCATGCAGGGGGCGATCCCCGGCGGCTGGGAGATGACCAACCCCTACGCCTTCGCCGCGCCGCCGGCGGCCGCCGGCTATCCGGGCATGATGCCGTATGTCGTCGTGCCCTATCCGGTACCGGTCGTGACCGGGGGCATGGCGCAGACCGCCAGCACCGCCCAGCCGGTGCTGTGCGGCATCAACCAGGTCACGCTGCTGGCGCGAACCGTCGACGACTGCGAGACGGCGGGCGGCGACGTGCAGCCGGCCCCGGGCAGTGCCGCGGTGTCGGGTGCTGACGATGCACCGTCGGACAGCGGCACGGCCGGATCCGACCAGTCGAACTGAGCCATGCCGCGCCGACAGCCATGCCAGGCGAGCAGCCGATGGCTGCCGTGAGCCGGACGCGCGTCGTCACGGGGCCGGCCACCGCCCGGAGCCGGGGCGGACGGCGCCTGTGCGCCTGGCCCGTCCTGATGCTCGCGGCCTTGCTGGCGTTGACGGCCGGGCCCGCCACCGCCCAGGACGAGGCCGGCGTGGACGCCGAGGACCTCATATCGCACTTCCTGGCGATCGGCGTCTGTCCGCCCTGGAAGGAAGGTTCCAGCCCGGCCATCACGGCGGCGATGCGCACCGCCTGCGGCAACGCCATCGACGCCCTGGTCCCGGCCATGCGGGACCGCCTGGGCGTCGATCCCGCCAATGTCACACGGCTCCTCGACGACCAGGCGTCCTATGCCGCCGTCGCCAGCACGCTCACCGATCTCGCCGGCACGCTCGACCAAAACGACCGGCTCTATGTCTACATCAACCTGCATGGCGGCGTTCTGCCTGGCATCTATCGCGGCTACCAGGTGGAGGACGAGGCGCTGGCGCTGTGGACCGAGGAGGAGCCGGATTTCAGCACCGCGATCGAGAGCCGCGCGTTCATGTTCGTGCGCGAGTTGCGCGACCTGGTCATGGCCATTCCCACGGGGCAGACGGTGATCATTCTCGACGCCTGCGAGAGCGGCGCCGGTTTCCGGGACTTCCGCTACGAGCCGGGCTCGCTCGCCGACCGGCTGGAACACACGGCCATCATCTTCTCCGCGCAGTTCGACCAGGCGGCCAACTTCACGCCCGACGACGCGATGGCGCTGTTCACGCGGGAATTCGTGGAATCGCTGGAGGTGACGGCGGGACAGTCCCTCGCCAACGCGGTCGGCGTCGCCGCGCGCGCCACCCATGGCGAGGTGCGGCTGAACTGCCGGAACTTCGGGCCCGAGGTCTTCAACGACCAGGCGACCTATCTCGATATCTGCACCCAGCTGCCGCTGGTCTTCGACCCCTATGGCGTGCTCGACACGATCACCGTCGGCGTGCCGCCGGTGCCCGAGGCGTTGCGTGGCCCCGACAGCGCGGACGGCGGGAGCGCCGGTTGAGCAGGCATCATGCAGTCGGAGACAGCTGGAGGGCGCAAGCCAGCCGTCGGCCGGTCGCCCTACCCGGATGAGGAGAGCGGTCTCGGAGCATCAGGCGGAACCGCCAGCGCCGCACCGCCAGCTCACCACAGCAGGTACCAGAGCAGGAAGATCGATCCGGCGGCGACCAGATAGCCCAGCAGGATGACCAGCCCGTCCCGCATCGTGAGGCCGGCGGCGAACAGGAAGATCGCCGCGGCGGGCGCGGTGACGGCCCAGGGCAGGAACGCCGCGGGGTACATCAGCACCGCCATCAGGATGCAAGCGACCGGCACGCCGACATTGAGCGGCTTGCGTGCCAGGGCGGTGAGGCGCGGCGAAAGCACGCGCTCGATCCGGCGCACCAAGGGGAGCGACTTGTCGATGCCCTTGGCGAGCGTGTCGCGGCCGATTGACAGGCGCCGGAGGCGTCGGGGCACCCAGAGGTGGCGCTGCGGCAGGAAGAACTGCACCGAGATCAGCAGGATGATGGTGCCGGTGATGATCGACATGCCCGGGATCGCGCCGATCAGCGGGATCAGGGCGAGGAAGGACGGCACCAGCAGCAGCGGACCGATGGAGCGGCCTTCCAGCTCGCTCAGCACCTGATCGACGCTGACCGCGTCGCCCTCGCCGAGGTCGCGCATAGACTCCAGGACCGAGGACAGGCCCTGCTCCGCCTGCCTGCCCTCGGCGCCGTCCGGTCCCTCCGCAGCGTTCTCGCGTTCCTGGTCGCCCATATCCCCTCGTGTATCGCCCGGTCTCGATCTGGTATTGATCTGGTATTGATCCGATGTCGTTCGATTGGGCCTGTCCGGATTGATGGCGCCCAGGCGTACGCAGCCAGCCGCCACTGGACGGAGGAGTGGAACGGCTCGGGCACACCGGAAAGGCCATCGGCGCTCGGGACCACGGCCACGCTGCCACCAACGGCCTGCCGCGCGGAAGGTTCCGGCCGCGAGGCGAATCCCGCGCTGCGCGGACGCGCCTGGCGATAAGGTCCGGCACCGGAGTCCCGCGAGGAACGCATGCGGAATGAATCAGGTCTTGATGTCGAACGTCTACCTATCTTCTGGCGAATATCGCCTCCCTCGATTCCCCTTCCCGATCCGACGTGTCAGCGCACTCCGCCCAGCGGGTGGTGCCCGCCGGGATCTTCCGGCCGCGGGGTGAAGAGCCGCGCGATGCGGTCCGGCATCATGCCCGGCGGCGCCGCGTCGATCAGACCCCGCATGCGGTTGCGCGTCCACAACGGCAGCGGCGCGAACCCGGCCATGGCGTCGAGCAGCCGGATGATTTCCGGCCAGTCGCCGATGTCGCGAAACGTGTAGACGAAGCGCTCATGGCACCAGATCAGCGCATCCTCGCTCTCGCCCGCGAGTCGCTCCAGCGCCCGGCGGTGAAGTTCGGCGAGAGCGGGCGCCGCCACCTTCCCCTGCTGGGTGACGAGCTCGGCCCGCGCCAAGATTGGCGCCAACCCGCCCTCCTCCCCTTCCCAGACCGCTGCCAGCGCCAATCCCTTGTCAAGGATGGCTGGGTCGTCTGCCTCTCGAAACGCCAGGCGGCAGTGCGACAGCAACTCGCGGAAGACGGCCAGCCGCCAGGCCTGCCCAACGGGAACCTCGAGCGTGCGCTCGAGAAAGGCGATCACGACATGCCAGGCCTCATCCCTTTCGCGGCGGTACAGTTCGACGATGAAGTCGCGGGCGACGCTCAGATCCTCGGTATACAGGGGCGCGTCGGCAAACTCGGCGAAGCTGACGGTCCGCTCCTCGACGGGCGGTATGGGAAACAGTCGCGGCCTCTCCGCCGCCTCGACCATGTCGACGAAGCGCGCCCGGAGATCGCCGTCGATGGCCCCGGCCGGCACCTCGTTCAGGAAGTAGGCGAGTGGCCGATCGTCGAATTCACCGATGCGCCGCGGACCGAGCGTCAGCAACCGCCGAAGGGTGTCTTCCAAGCGTCGCCAATCGCGTGCATTGACGGCCTCGCTGGCGATGCTGTGCAGACAGCACCGTCGACTATGCCCTAACCGCTCGGCCTCGCGATAGGCCTCCACCAGAAGCGCGAACGCCTGATCATAGTCAGGTGGCTTCATCGCGGAGGCACAGCTGGACATGGTCAGCAGTCGCGAGGGCAGGTGCAAGTCCCCCATGTTCCGCCGCCCCAGCGCCATGACGCGGCGAATCAGATCGTTCCGCCCCCGGGCGCCGGTGAACCCGATGGTCAATAATGTCTGTACCGCCTCGCTCGCCCATTCCTGCGTGCACGCCCCTTCCAGCTCGGCGATCAATAGGTCGACCATCTCGTCCGGCCGCCGCAACGCGGCGCCGATCACCTTGCGCATCTGCTCGAAGATCGCCGGATAATCTGTAGCGGTGGGGTCGAGGGCGATCTCGGTCACGGCGTGCCGTCGCGTTACGGATACGCGCGCTTGGCCAGCCAGGTGTCATGGACCGACCCGTCGGCATCGGCGATGGCTCGGCCGATATCGCGGGGCACCGAGCCGGCCGGAAGCACCGCCAAGGCCCGCAGCGCATGCAGCGCGGCGACGGCGCCATCGACATCACCCGCATTGGCCAGATGCTCGGCAAAATAGCCTCGCACCAACGCCGTGTCCTTCGCCACATCGGATCCCCGCGCCCAGTCGAGCACCCGTCGATAGAGGTCGCGAAACACTGGCAGGGCCCCGGTTTCGAGGCAGCCTGCCAGGATCGCCTCGACCAAGATCGCGGTCGGATCCTCGACATCGTCGAGCAGCGTGTCCAGGAACGCCGATTCCTCGCGGATCCGCGCGTCGTCGCCGAGATGAAGGCGCAGCGTCAGTCCCGCGATCTCCGGCCGGGCACAGTCTCGCCAGCCACCACTGCACGGCCCGCTCGCCGATCGCGAGAGGAAGGCCGGTACCGGATGAGCGTTGTGCCGCCCGCCCAGAGCGGCAATGGCCTCACGGACATAGTCGTGACAGGCCGGGAGATCGTCGCTGTGCATGGGAGCGTCTTCGAACACCGGCGCAGTCCTCGCTCCAAGGGGCGGCACCGGAAAATGTTAGTCGCCCTCTGAGAACATTTCAAGAACAAACAATCGAGAAGGTTGAGAACAGGCACATTTGGCGACGACCATGCCGAGAACCGGTCTCGATACCCGATCATCACGGCCGCTCACCGTCCGACAGATCGAACGCGGCGAGAAGGTCCGGCGGGACGGTGCCGGCCGGCACCGAAGCGAGCTCCGGCGCCAGCCGCTCCTTCACCCAGGGCGGCACCGGTCCCAGGTCGAGGATCGCCGACAGACACCGCGCGACGCCAAGCCAGTCCCCGGCATTGCGGCAGCTCGACAGGAAGCTGCCATGACAGTCATACAGCGCGCCGGTTGCGTCGGAGTACTGACTGGTGATGCGCCGGCAGGCGCGGCCATGGAGATCCGCCAAGAGTTCGGACGCACCCTCCGACAGCAACGAGGCAACCGTCGCCATGAACTGAAACGGATACTCGGTGGCTTCCTCCGCCGCCCAGACCTCTCCCCATTCCAGATACTCGCGGAGCAGCGCGTCGTCGTCGTAGTGAAGCCCGATATAGCACGCCTGCAAACGCATGAACGCCGCACGTCTCCACACCGGGCTCGAGTCGTGCCGCATGGTCTCGAGCAAGAATGCCTTGCACGATTTCCAACCGCGAATCCCGCGCCCGCTGAACCGACTTGAAATAAAGGATGACGCCTTGACGACGTCATCAGTTTTAAGTGGTGCGTCCTTAGGAATTCGCATTCCTAATTTCTCCAGCGATGAATACGCGGATTGAAGGGAAGTGCCGTTGCTGGCCGCTCACCTCGCCCTTGAACGCACTGTCCAAGACGTTCGCCAGCTATTCGCTCACACCGTTCGAACACACTTGGGCCCAGCCCATCCGGTGCAATTGAACTCCAGTGCTCGCAATTCCTGATATCATCTTCGTACTGCGCTTGGCATTCATCACGCCAGGGCAAATTTGAGAAGTCGAGCGGATGCCGGGCGTCGTCTCCTTCATCATCTTCGTCGTAATCTCCATCTTCAACCTCCTGCGGGAAAACGAACCCGGCCCTCGGTAGATACGGGTTCTCGATGAGGTCATTGATGGCATCACCGAGTTGTTCGGCAAGGGCCCGGTTGGTGTCCTCAGGGAGGGCAAAGGGTGGCTGGATGGTGAGACCCTGTTCTGACCAGTCGTCAAGAACCTGCGCCTCCAGCGTCTCGCCGGTCACGCCCTTGCGTCCGGCGAATCCTCGCCGCGATCCTCGCACTCCAAATCGCGACGCCGCCCCGTCCTCGCCCCGGTCCGGCGACGCCCCGCCGCCGGAGAGGAACGCCATGGCCACGCGCTCGGCCTTGTCGCCGGGGCGCAGGGCACCGGTTGGCCGTTCGCCGACGAGACGCTGCACGCGGCCGATGCCGTCGACCTTCTCTTTGTCGGGATAGGGGTTGAGCGGCTCGCCGCGCCGTCGGCGGTAGAAGCCGCCGCGTTCCAGCGCGGCCTTGGTCTTCACCACGTCGTCGGGATCGGAGTTGTAGCCCCGGCCGACCGGCCGTCCGATCAGCCCACGTCTCTTCGCCGGGCGGGATGCGTGGGAGTGCCGCGCCGGACCACGGCCTTGGCTCTTGGCCTTCATCATCGCTCCTTTCGAAAAAAAGGCCGTCCCGGAGGACGGCCTTTGCGAGACGGAGGCGCGGTCGCGGCAGCCGGCGCAGCCGCAATCTCGGCAGGTCATCGAACAGGCGTCCCCATCCCCGGCCACAAAAAAAGGGGTGCCGCGTTCGCGGCACCCCCCGGATCATGAAAAAAGGGGTGTTGCGTTCGCAGCACCCCGGGCGATGGAGAGAGCCTAGCGACCCGATCCCTGGTAATAGAGGATTTTTATCCTATTCCCGCTCGGCCGGCTCGACGACGACCAGGCGGCCGGCCGCCAGGTCGATCTCCGGCACGGTCTCGCGGGTGAAGGGGAGGATGATGGTGCCGCCGTCCGGCCGGGCGATCTCCAGGAGGTCGCCGGCGCCGAAATCGTGGACCGCGCGCACCGTGCCGATGGTCCGTCCGGTCGCGTCGACGGCGGCCAGGCCGATCAGGTCGGCATGGTAGAACTCGTCCGCCTCCTCGGGCGGCGGCAGCCGGTCGCGGGCGACGAAGAGGCGGGTGCCGCGCAGGCCCTCCGCCGCGTCGCGGTCGCTCACGCCCTCGATGCGGGCGATGAACTGGCCCCTGGCGTCCGACAGGATGGCGAGCCGGAACTGCCGGCGGCCGGCCGCGTCGACGAGCGGGCCGTAGCCGGCGATCGCCGCCGGCTCGGCGGTGAAGCTTTTCAGCTTGACCAGCCCCCGCACGCCGTGCGGCGCGGTTATGACGCCGACCTCGACGAGCTGCGGACGGGGCGCCCGCCCGTCGCCCTCGGCGCCGCCCCCGGCTTCAGTCGCCATCGCCCCGGTCCGAGAGCGGACGCCGACGGGTGTCAGCCCTTGGCCTCGTCCTCGGCCGGCGCTTCCTCGGCGGGCGCCTCGGCAGCGGGAGCCGCCTCGGCCGGGGTCTCGGCGGCCGGAGCCTCCTCGGCCGGAGCCTCTTCGGCAGGCGCGGCGGCGGCCTCGGCGGCGGCGGCCTTGGCGGCTTCCTCGCGCTCGGCCTGCTCGCGCTGGCGCTCCTGCGCCTTGGCCTTCGGCGCCGACTTCTTCGGCCGCTCGTTCCAGGACGGCATCTCGATGATGCCCGCCTGGCCCAGCATCTTGGCGACGCGCTCGGACGGCTTGGCGCCGGTCTCCAGCCAGTGCTTGATGCGCTCGGCGTTCAGCACCACGCGGTTCTCGTCATCCTTGGCCACCATCGGATTGTAGGTGCCCACGCGCTCGATGAAGCGGCCGTCGCGCGGCATGCGCTTGTCGGCGATGACGACGGAATAGAACGGGCGCTTCTTGGCGCCACCACGGGAAAGACGGATAACGGTTGCCATTGCTCTTGCTTTCTTCCTTCAGGTCTCGAACGGGTGATCTCGGATAAGGGGAAGGCCGGGGCTAGCCGCCCATGCCGGGCGGCAGCATGCCCGGCGGCAGACCGCCGCCGCCACCGCCCATGCCTTCCATCTTCTGCATCTCGCGCAGCAGGCCCTTCTTGCCCATCTTGCGCACCTTCTTCATCATGCCTTCCATCTGCTGGAACTGCTTCAGCAGCTTGTTGACGTCCTGCACGCTGGTGCCGGAGCCGTTGGCGATGCGGATCTTGCGCTTGGCGTGGATGATCTTGGGTTGCGAGCGCTCCTTGGCGGTCATCGAGGAGATGATCGCCTCCTGGCGCTTCAGCAGGCTGTCGTCGAGTTTGGCGCTGGCCATCTGCTCCTTCAGCTTGCCCATGCCCGGCAGCAGGCCCATCAGGCTCTTCATGCCGCCCATCTTGCGCATCTGCTTGAGCTGGCTGGCCAGGTCGTTGAGGTCGAACTGGCCTTTCTGCAGCTTCTTCTGCAGCCGTTCTGCCTCGTCCTGCTCGATGGTCTCCGCCGCCTTCTCCACGAGCGAGACGACGTCGCCCATGCCGAGGATGCGGCCGGCGACGCGGTCGGGGTGGAAGGCCTCCAGCGCGTCGGGCTTCTCGCCCACGCCCATCAGCTTGATCGGCTTGCCGGTGACCGCCCGCATGGACAGGGCAGCACCGCCCCGGCTGTCGCCGTCGACGCGGGTCAGCACGATGCCGGTGATGCCCACCGTGTCGTTGAAGTTGACGGCGACATTGACCGCGTCCTGACCGGTCATGGCGTCGGCCACCAGCAGGGTCTCGGTCGGCCGGGCGATCTCGCGCACCGCCTTGACCTCGGCCATCAGCTCCTGGTCGATGGCGAGGCGGCCGGCGGTATCCAGGATCACCACGTCGTAGCCGTGCGTGCGTCCGGTCTTCAACGCCCGCCTGGTGATCGCCGCCGGGTCCTCGCCCGGCACGATCGGCAGCGTGTCGACCGCGACCTGGGTGCCGAGGATGGCCAGCTGCTCCATCGCCGCCGGACGGCGGGTGTCGAGCGAGGCCATCAGCACCTTCTTGCCCTGGCGGGTCTTCAGGCGCAGCGCGATCTTGGCGGTCGTGGTGGTCTTGCCGGAGCCCTGCAGGCCGACCATCAGGATCGGCACGGGCGGCTCGGCGCGCAGGTTGAGCTCGACCTCCTTGGGCGGCGCCCTCTCGCCCTCGGCCGCGGCCGGCGGTGGCTCCAAGGGGGCGGGAGAAACCGGTGCGGGCGGTATCGGCGCGGCGGGCTTCCCACCGGGCAAGCCTGGCAGTCCCGCCGGCGACGACGGCGTGCCGCCGAGGCCGGGCAGACCGCCGGCGGGTGGCGTCGACGCCGGACCACCCAGGCCGGGCAGGCGCGGGATCTCGGTCAGCGGCTTCACCTCGCCGCCCGACAGCATGCCGACCAGCTCGTCATGAACGATCTTGATGACCTGCTGACCCGGCGTCACCGAACGCAGCACCTTCTCGCCCACCGCCTGCTCGCGCACCCGGGCGATGAAGTCCTTGACCACCGGCAGCGCCACGTCGGCCTCGAGCAGGGCGATGCGGACCTCGCGCATGGCGGCGGAGACGTCGCTCTCCGAGAGCGCGCCGCGCCGCTTCAGGCGGTCGAAGATGTCACCAAGCCTGCCGCTCAGTCCGTCGAACATGCCTCAACTCCACTTCGTTTCCACGACACCGGATCGCCTCGCCCGGTCACGGCCACCATCCGCCCGAGCCCTCGCCGACAGACGGGACCGGTCAAACGGCAATGGCACCAGTGCGCGACACTCGCGGACTGGCGGACCCCTCGGGACAGCTCCCGGGCGCGACCTCGGGCTTCATCTTGGCCGGTTTCGCCGGCCGCCCTTCGGACGTGGAATGCCGCGCCTTGTAGCTCCGCCCCGCGCCCCTGTCAAATGCGCACGGCGCAGGCGGGGGTCAATCGGGACGAGGGAACCGTGCACGCATGAGCGCAAGGAGACGAGTGGTGCGGTTCCAGCCTGGCGATCGTGGTCGCGAGCGTGCGACTCGGCTCAACCTGCTGTTCGAGATCAGCCAAAGTACGGCAATGGGATCGATCCAGCCGAGGACGTCGATCATCGTCGCGCCATCGGTTCGACTGTCCCGCGCAAAGACCGGTTCATGATGCGCAATCCGGTTGCGAAGCTTGCGCAGACGATCAAGCGCCATATGACAGCCTGCACGCTGGAGGCGTGCGTTTGGAAAAGCCTTGTAGAGCGCGCGGTTCCACAATCCGTTGCGGGAATGGGCCGGTCCCGTCAGGCCGACCCAGAAGCCGAAGCTCAACTCGGCCACGATCCGGCCCGATGTGAGCGGCTTTCCTTCCCGCAGAAGTCTCGACTTCGCGCCGGAAACCGCCTTGAGGTGCGGGTGATGCTGACAAAGCACCGGCTCGTCATACCAATCCGTGCGCGCAAAATGAGTTGTCAGAACGCGGCTCAGCGCATTGCGCAGGATGACCTCGACACCCTGCAGATCCGCGTACAACGCCTGCCCGAGGCGCGTATTGTACTCGTGCAGCCTGATCGCACGGCCAAGATCACCATCAGCCGCGATCAGATAGGGAGCCAGCCGCTCATCACTCAGAAGCTCGCGAAGTACGTGCGGACCCAGGCGCGACGCGAGCGCGAGCTTTTCCCGTATCGTGAAGCGCCTGATTGACATTGCGCCGCGAGAATCCAACTATGGGCGGGTAAGCCCCGGCTCGTCCCTGCGCAGCACACGGTCGGGGCACTTTGTTTTTCCGCTCTGCGATTCCGCAAGAAAAGTTTAAAATACGTCATTGGTTTCAACTTTGTATCTGGACTACCCACCCGCGGCCCAGGGCAGCGGGATACGGTCGGCGCCGGAGGGCAGGGGCGCGTCGGGGTCGGTGATGAAGGCGGGGATGTCGCCGATCGGCTCGTCCGCCGCGAGGTCGCGCAGCAGCATGTGGTAGCCGTCCGGATAGACCGCGATGACAGGCGGGTGCGGTGCCGTGGCGAGGCCGTCGAACAGCGCGCGCACATGCGCCTCGGGCACGATGCTCTCGTTCTCGCCCAGCTGGATCAGCGTCGGCCGGTCGAGTGTCGCCGCCGCCGGCAGGGCCGCCGCCATCAGGTCGAGCAGCCCGGCCACCGTGTCCAGCCGGTTCTCCTTCAGAACCAGCGGGTCGTAGGCCATCTCGCGCTGCACCAGGGCGTTGTCGGTGGGCTCGAGGTCGAGGCCCTCGCCACTGACGATCATGCCGGGGAACAGCGCCACCGCCGCCTCGAAGGGCAGCTCCTCCCAGAATGGCATCGCCTCCCAGTCCCAGACGGCGGGCGCCACCAGGATCAGCGCGTCGACCGGCAGGTCGGGCCGGCGCGCCAGGGCCAGCAGGGCGACGGCGCTGCCCATGCTCTCGCCCAGCAGCACCAGCGGCCGGCCGGGATAGGTCCGGGCGACCGCCTCCACCGCGGTCACCGCGTCGGCGACATAGGTGTCGGTGCCGGCCCAGATGCCGATGTTCTCGGTCTCGCCGAAGCCGCGCTGGTCCATGGCCACGGTGACGATGCCGGCCTCCGCCCAGGCGGCCGCCGCGTCCTCGAAGGAGGCCGAATAGTCGTCGAAGCCGTGCAGGGCGAGGATCACCGCCGCGGGCTCGCCGCGCGCCGGTACGTCAGCAGGCGTCTCAGCCGTCTCGACCGTCTCGACCGGGGCGTGCTCGTCCACCGCGCGCGCATCCGGCACCGTCACCCGCACCGGCAGGCGATAGCCGTCGGTGGCGATCAGCGCCGTCTCGGTCAGGGTCGGCGCCACCGTCGCCGGCCCCATGGGCTGCGAGGCCGGCGTGCAGGCGGCCAGCATCGCCGCCAGTCCCGCCTCCGCCCCCGTCAAGGCACCGCGCCCGGCCAAGGGCCTACTCCCGCGTCAGCTGCAGGAAGATGTCCTCGAGGTCGGTCTCCTCGGTCGAGATGTCGCTGATCCTGAGCCCGCAGCTGTCCATCACGTTGAGCACGTCGCCGAGCCTGACCTCGGCCGGCTTGTAGCGGATGACCAGCCGGTTGGGCTTGGGCAGCTCCGCCTGGAAGGCCTCGAGCGGCTCGGGGATCGTGGCGATCGGGTCGGTCAGCTCGACCGAGAGCGTCTTGGCGTCGATACGCTTCAGCAGGTTCGTCGTCGTGTCGTGCGCCACCACCTCGCCCTTGTTGATGATGGCGATCTCGTCGCAGAGCTCCTGCGCCTCCTCCAGATAGTGCGTGGTCAGCAGCACCGTGGTGCCGGCCTTGTTGAGCGCCCGCACGTGGTTCCACAGGCTCTGGCGCAGCTCGACATCGACGCCGGCGGTCGGCTCGTCCAGCACCAGCACGGGCGGCGAGTGGACCATGGCCTTGGCCACCATCAGACGGCGACGCATGCCGCCCGACAGGGTGCGGGCATAGGCGCCGGCCTTGTCGGCGAGGCCGACCGCCTCCAGCAGCTCGTCGGTGATCCGCTCGCGCCGCGGCACGCCGTACATGCCGGCCTGCATGTCGAGAAGCTCGCGCGGGGTGAAGAAGGGATCGATGTTGAGCTCCTGCGGCACGATGCCGATGGCCGAGCGGGCCATGCGCATGTCGTGCTCGATGTCGTAGCCCCAGATCCGCACCTCGCCCTCGGTCTTGATGACGAGGCCGGCCATGATGTTGATCAGCGTCGACTTGCCCGCCCCGTTGGGGCCGAGCAGGCCGAAGATGCGGCCGCGCCTGACCTCGAGGTCGATCCCCTTCAGCGCCAGCTTCTCCGACGACTTGCCCGAGGCGGCGTAGCGCTTGACCAGCCCCTTGACGTCGACCGCCAGGTCCGGCCCGGCGACCGGCGAGATGCCGTCATCGGCCGCGATGTCGGCGACTGTCGCCACGTTGACTGCCATGGTTGCGCGCTTTCATTCGGGCTGCGGTGGGCGGGCCGGGCGCTGCCGGTTCCGGACCCGTGACGTCGATACCGGCCCTAGATAATGCCGCCATGGCCGCAGGGCAAACGCCAAGCATCGACGGCGTCCGGCCCCGGGGGCTTGTCAGGCCGCGCCGGCTTTGTCATATCCGACGGCACCAGGCGCCGCCGTGCGCCCCCGCAGGATCCATCGCGCCCGACGGAGAGCCGCCCCGCCATGCCCGTACAGCCGCCGGAGATCATCGAGGTCGACCCGCATACCGAAAACGTCGCCTGCGACGGCGACGGCGTGCTGGGCCATCCGCGCGTCTGGTACGCCTTCGGACCGCACGACCGGGTGACCTGCGGCTATTGCGACCGGGAATACGTGCATGCCGGCAGCAAGGCCGCGGCGGCGGCGCGAGCCGACTTTCCCGACCGGGTGAAGTCGCTGGCCTGAGCAGGCGCGGTCAGGCGAAGCCGGCGGCGAACCGGCCGCCACGGGCGCTCAGGCGTCATCGCCCCAGGCGGTGCCCTTCTCCGGGAAGTCCGGACGCTGGGGATTGACCACGCAGAAGCGGTGACCGGACGGCGCCTCCAGCACCACCCAGCGCTTGACCTCGCCGATCTGGCGGGCGCCGATCTTCTCCAACCGGGCCACCTCCGCCTGCTTGTCGTCGCTCTCGATGTCGAGATGGATGCGCGGCTCGTGGTCGACCTTCTGCAGCAGGATCCGCGGCTGGTCGGCCGGCGTCACCAGCTCGACATACTGTCCGTCCCCGCCCTCCGGATCGACCGGATAGCCCAGCGCCTTCGACCAGAAGCGGGCGTCGCGGTCGAGGTCGTCGGTCCGGCAGTCGATGACGAAGCAGGCGAGACGGGAACGGTGCATGGGCGGAAGCTCCTGGATGCTTGCGAGAAGGCGGTGCGCTACTGGCGCACCTTGGTCTTGGGCGGCAGCGACCGCACCACGCCGAGCGCGATGTTGACCCAGCCCGTCAGATCCCTGTCCGCCTCGATGCCCGGCGGATCGACATAGACCATGGTCGGCATCGGCCGGCCGGTGAAATCCATCGGCCGCACATGCGGCCGGGTCAGCGCCGCCTGGGCGGTGGGCTTGTCGAGCCGCAGCATCAGGGCCTCGTTGACGATGCCGCAGCACATATGGTCGCCGACCATGAAGGCGAGGCCGCCGAACATGCGCTTCTCCGCCACCGGCTCGCCCTCCGCGAGTTCGGCGAGGGCCGTGCGCAGCCGCTCGGCCAGTCCCGGGTCATATCCCATGTCGCGCTTCCTCCTTCGCTGACGGCGCGCCGACGGAACATTTGGCGAACGTTACGCCAATCGGGCACCGCGCTCAACCATGCACGTGGCGTGGGACGCCGTCCGGCGAAAGGGGGAATGCGCGGCATGCCGCCGATCAGGCCGTCCGCCACTCCGCGAAGGGCAGCCAGAGCTGATCCTCCTCGACCACGGTGTCGAAGGTGGCGAAGGCCCCGGGCGCGGTGACGACCGCCGCGGTGTCGCCGCCGTCGAGCGCCTCGCCCAGGCGGGCGCGCAGCAGCGAGAAGCCGGCAAGCCCGACGGCCACCAGGGTGATCAGCACGAGGAAGCCCGGCGCCCCGGCAAGATCCAGGGCGACCGAGACGACCGGGCCGGAAACCGCCGAGCCGATCGAGAAGGCCAGCAGCAGCGCCGCCGCGGCGGAGACGATGGAGGTCTCCGGCAGCCGGTCGTTGATGTGGGCGATGACCAGCGGGTAGATCGGCATGGCCCCGGCGCCCAGCCCGAAGGCGATCAGCGCCATCGCCGCGACCGTGCCGCCGCCCAGCGCCAGCAGGCCGAGGCCGGCGAGCAGCAGCACCCCGACCGTGCCCGCCGAACCGGCGATCACGAAGCGGCGGTCGACCTTGTCCGACAGCCAGCCGAGCGGATACTGGCAGACCGCCCCGGCGACCAGCGCCCCGGTCATGAACAGCGAGGCCTGCCAGTCGCCCAGCCCGGCCACGGCGGCGAAGACCGCGCCGAGGCCGAGCACGGCCCCCTGCATGAAGCCGGTGGCGACGCAGCCGACGACGCCCAGCGGCGTCTCCCTCAGCAGGCGGCGCAGCGAATAGGTGTCGGCGCCGGAGACCGTGTCGGGCGCCGGCGGGGCGGCGAACCGCGTCACCGTCACCGGCACCAGCGCCACCGACATCAGCACCGAGGCGATGATGAAGAGCGCCGCGCCGTCCACGCTGCCCAGCACCACGAAGAGCGGGCCGACCGCGTAGCCGCCGATGGCGACGACGGAGAAGATGGCCAGCAGCCGGCCGCGGTTCTCCCGCGTCGCCTTGCCGTTCACCCAGCTCTCCGCCACCGTCGCCAGGCCGGCGAAGCAGAGCCCGGTGATCAGGCGCAGCAGCACCCAGAAGAGCGGTTGCACCCACAGGGCGTGGGCCAGCACCACGGCCGAGATGATCGAGCCGGCGGCGACGAAGGTGCGGATATGGCCGATGCGGGCGACGATGTGCGGCGCCCGGAACGAGCCCAGCGCGTAACCGGCGTAATAGGCCGCGGTCATGGCGCCGATGGTGGCGAAGGAGAAATCCTCCGCCGTGGCGCGCAGGCCGAGAATGACGAACTGCAGGCTGTTGCCGGCCAGCAGCACGCCGAGGCTGGTGATCAGCGCGGTGATGGAAACCAGGACGGTGCGCATGGCGGCAGCCTCCACGGCGGGACGGGAAGGTCGGACGCCGCCAGGGGCGTCACCGGTGATGGCGCGCAGCGCATGGCTGTCGCCCGGGTCGGACAGCCGCCGAGCTAGGCGCGCGGGCGCGCCGGTGCAATCGCCGGCGGGTCAGGGGAGCCATGCGGGACGCTCATCCCCGGCCGGGCGCGGTTTCGCCGCCTCGACTCCCCCGCCCCTTTGGGTCATCTTCTCCGCCATCATGACAGACCAGACCGCCGCCCTCGAGAAACTGGAAGAGGAACTGCCGGGAAAGGAGGAGCATCCCCTGTTCCTCGTCGACGGCTCCGGCTTCATCTTCCGTGCCTTCCACACCATCCCGATGCGCATCCGCGCCTCGGACGGCACCCCGACCAACGCCGTCTACGGCTTCGCCTCGATGCTGATGAAGCTGCTGGCGGACCTGGAGGCGGAACGCATCGCCGTCATCTTCGACGCCTCGGCGCACACCTTCCGCAACGAGCTCTACGATCTCTACAAGGCCAACCGCGACGAGCCGCCGGAGGAGCTGCGCCCGCAATTCGCCCTGATCCGCGACGCCGCCCGCGCCTTCGGCCTGCCGGTGATCGAGCGCGAGGGCTACGAGGCCGACGACATCATCGCCACCTATTGCCGTCTCGCCCGCGAGCGCGGCGAGAAGGCGGTCATCGTCTCCTCCGACAAGGACCTGATGCAGCTCGTCGGCAATGGCGTGACCATGATGGACCCGATGAAGAACGTGGCCATCGACATCGAGGAGGTGATCGAGAAGTTCGGCGTGCCGCCCGACAAGGTGGTCGACGTGCAGGCGCTGGCCGGCGACAGCACCGACAACGTGCCGGGGGTGCCCGGCATCGGCATCAAGACCGCAGCCCAGCTGATCAACGAGTTCGGCGACCTCGACACGCTGCTGGAGCGGGCGGGCGAGATCAAGCAGCCCAAGCGGCGGGAGAACCTGATCGAGCATGCCGAGATGGCCCGGCTGTCGCGCCAGCTCGTGCGCCTGGCCGACGATGTCGATCTCGACGGCGACGGCGAGGCGCTGGAGATGCTGAAGCCCCGGCTCGAGGCCGGCACGCTGATCGCCTTCCTGCGCCAGATGGAGTTCCCCTCCCTGGTCGCCCGGGCGGAGAACGCCTACGGCACCGGCGAGGTGACGGCCGAGCCCGCCGCCGACGTGGCCAACGACGACGAGGCGGGCTACGAGCTGGTCACCGACGCAGGCCATCTGGAGGCCTGGATCGCCGAGGCGACGGCGCTGGGCAAGGTGGCGGTCGACACCGAGACCGACAGCCTGACCGCCAGCCGCGCCAAGCTGGTCGGCATCTCGCTCGCCACCAAGGCGGGGCGCGCCTGCTACATCCCGCTCGGCCATGTCGGGGCGGGCGGCGAGGGCCGGCTCTCCTTCGACGACACCGACGCCGCGCCCGCGCAGATCCCGTCCGAAACGGCGCTCGGCCTGCTCAAGCCGTTGCTGGAGGACCCGGCGGTCCTCAAGATCGGCCACAACTTCAAGTACGACCACCTGATCCTCGCCCGGCGCGGCATCCGGGTCTCGCCCGTCGACGACACCATGCTGATGTCCTACGTGCTGGACGGCGGCGCCCACGGCCACGGCATGGACGAACTGGCCCAGCGCCACCTCGGCCACACCACGATCTCCTTCAAGGAGGTCGCCGGCACCGGCAAGAACCAGATCACCTTCGACCGGGTGCCGCTCGACAAGGCATGCGACTACGCCGCCGAGGATGCCGACGTCACCCTGAAGCTCTACCAGCATCTCAAGCCGCGCCTCTTGGCCGAGCGCATGATGACGGTCTACGAGACCATCGAGCGGCCGCTGGTGGCGGTGATCACCGAGATGGAGCGGGCCGGCGTCAAGGTCGACGCCGAGGTGCTGCGCACCATGTCGGCCCGCTTCGCCGAGGACCTGATCCGGCTGGAGGGCGAGATCCACAGGCTCGCCGGGCATCCCTTCAATGTCGGCAGCCCCAAGCAGCTGGGCGAGGTGCTGTTCGACGAGATGGGCATCGAGGGCGGGAAGAAGGGCAAGACCGGCGCCTATGGCACGGGTGCCGACGTGCTGGAAACGCTGGCCGCCCAGGGCGTGAAGATCGCCGCCCGGGTGCTCGACTGGCGCCAGATCGCCAAGCTGAAATCGACCTACACCGACGCCCTGGTCGAGGTCATCAACCCGGATACCGGGCGGGTGCACACCTCCTTCTCGCTCGCCGCAACCAATACCGGCCGGCTCTCCTCCAACGAGCCGAACCTGCAGAACATCCCGATCCGCACCGAGGAAGGCCGGCGTATCCGCACCGCTTTCGTCGCCGAGAAGGGGCACAAGCTGCTCTCGGTCGACTATTCGCAGATCGAGCTGCGGGTGGTCGCCGACATGGCCGGGGTGGGCGCGCTGAAAGAGGCCTTCCAGGAGGGCATCGACATCCACGCCATGACCGCCAGCCAGGTCTTCGACGTGCCGCTGGAGGAAATGACGCCGGAGACGAGGCGCCGCGCCAAGGCGATCAATTTCGGCATCATCTACGGCATCTCCTCCTTCGGCCTCGCCAACCAGCTCTCCATCGACCAGAAGGAGGCCGGCCAGTTCATCAAGGCCTATCTGGAGCGCTTCTCCGAGCTCAAGGCCTGGATGGACGCGACCAAGGCCTTCGCCAAGGAGCACGGCTTCGTCACCACGCTGTTCGGGCGCAAGTGCCACGTGCCGGGCATCAAGGACCCCAACCCGGCGCGACGCGGCTTCGCCGAGCGCCAGGCGATCAACGCGCCGATCCAGGGCACGGCCGCCGACATCATCAAGCGCGCCATGGTGCGTCTGCCGGACGCCTTGGCCGAGGCCGGGCTGGCCGCCCGCATGCTCCTGCAGGTGCACGACGAACTGCTCTTCGAGGTGCCCGAGGCGGAAGCCGAGGCGACGTCGGCCTTGGTCCGCCAGGTCATGGAAGCCGCCGCCACCCTCTCCGTCCCCCTCGTCGCCGAGGCCGGCATCGGCGACACCTGGGCGGACGCGCATTAGGGGCGCGGCCGCGGGGAACGGCGAGGACGCCCACGCGATCCCGGATCGGCGGCATCGCCTTGTCCGGGAAGACGGCCAGGTGTTGGTCGTTTTCTGTCGACCCCTGGCCGCCCCCTCTCACCCCCTCGTCATCCCGGCCGACCGCAGGGAGAGCCGGGATCCGGCCACGCCTCGAGAGACCAGCGCGCATAAGAATATTGTTGCTGGCGCAGGAGTATGGCACGATCCTTTCTGGTCGTGAGCACCGGGGTGTTGCCCCGCACTGATAATCTCAGGGAGGCGGGCAGCATGACGCGTAGACTTTCCATTGCCTTCGTCGCGTTTCTGGCGATCGTCACGCTGGCCGGCTGTCAGACCGTCACGCCGTCGGCCGGTGGTGGCGGCGGGAACCCGTCAGACTCCTCCACCATTCCGGTTCCGGCCACGCCGTTCGCGCCTTCCAGCCAGCCTTCGGGACCGAACAGCTGCCAGTGGGCCAATGACAACGAGTGCGACGAGCCGGGCATCGGCACCGGCCTGTGCACCGCCGGCAGCGACACCGCCGACTGCCGGGTGAGCTCTCCGGCATCAAGCACCCCGACGCCAGTCACCCCGTCGCCAGTCACCCCGACCCAATTCAACCCGACGCCTGTCACCCCTGCACCGGTCATCCCCGTGACGACCCCGCCGCCCGACGGCCCCAACTCCTGCCAGTGGGCCAATGACGGCGAATGCGACGAACCCGGCATCGGCACCGGCCTGTGCGCCGGCGGCACAGACACTGCCGACTGCCGGCCAAGCGGCCCGTCGACAACCACGACACCGTCGACCAATTCCTGTCAATGGGCCTATGACGGCGAGTGCGACGAGCCCGGGATCGGAACAGGAGTCTGCGCCGCCGGCACCGACGCCGCCGACTGCCGGGCGAGCGCCGCTCCGCCGCCAACCGGCCCCAACGCCTGCCGGTGGGCCTATGACGGAGAATGCGACGAGCCCGGTATCGGCACCGGCCTCTGCGCTCCCGGCAGCGACACTGCCGACTGCCGGGCGAGTGCCGTTCCGCTACCAACCGGCCCCAACGCCTGCCAGTGGGCCTATGACGGCGAATGCGACGAGCCCGGCATCGGTACCGGCCTCTGCGCCGCCGGCACCGACACGGCGGATTGCAGCGTCGGCAGCACACCGGCGAACACAGCAAATGCCTGCCGGTGGGCCTTCGACGGGGAATGCGACGAACCCGGCATCGGCACCGGCCTCTGCGCCGCCGGCACCGACACCGCCGATTGCAGCATCAGCAGTTCACCGGCGAACACCGCCAATGCCTGCCAGTGGGCCTTCGACGGGGAATGCGACGAACCCGGCATCGGCACCGGCCTCTGCGCCGCCGGCACCGACACCGCCGACTGCAGCATCAGCAGTTCGCCGGCGAACACGGCCAATGCCTGCCAGTGGGCCTTTGACGGCGAGTGCGACGAGCCCGGCATCGGCACCGGCCTCTGCGCCGCCGGCACCGACACCGCCGACTGCCGCTAGGCGCGCGGCGGGGCCTCATTCATGGCCGTCGTCGCGGCGGGCGAGGACGGTCCGAGGATCCCGGCTCTCCGCTTCGCTGCGGCCGGGATGACCGCCAGGTGTTGGTTGCTGTTCTTGGTTGTTGTCCACTGAACCCTGGCCGCCCCAGAATCACCGCCTCGTCATCCCGGCCGACCGCAGAGAGAGCCGGGATCTCCCGCCCGTCATCACCATGACGTCGACCACCACCTTTCCGCCCCCGCCATGACCGAAACCATCCCTGTTCCCGTCCCCGTCACGACCGACCCCGGCACGCGTCCCACCCTCACCACCCCGCGCCTCACCCTCGCGCCGCACACGCTCGCGGACTATGACGAGTCCTGCCGGCTCTGGGGCGATGCGGACGTGGTGCGCTACATCTCGGGCACGCCGTCGACGCGCGGCGAGGTGTGGCAGCGGCTGCTGCGCTATGCCGGGCACTGGGCCCTTCTGGGCTATGGCTATTTCGTGGTGCGCGAGGCCGCGTCCGGGCGGTTCGTTGGCGAGGTGGGGCTGGCCGATTTCCACCGCGACATCGACCCGCCGCTGACCGCGCCGGAGGCCGGCTGGGTGCTGCTGCCGGAGATGCAGGGCAAGGGCTACGCCACGGAGGCGCTTAAGGCGGTCCTCGCCTGGGGTGAGCGGGCGCGCGGGATGACCCGCTTCCAGGCCATCGTCGACGAACGCCACGCCGCCTCGATCGCCGTCGCCGCGCGCTGCGGTTTCGCCGAGAGCCACCGGGCGACCTTCCTCGGCGAATCCGTCCTGGTGCTGGCGCGCACCGGCGGCTGAGACTCACGCCTCGCCCGACAGCGCCTCGAGAATCGCCCGTTCGACCGGCACCGGGTCGGCGCGGTCGAGCCGGAAGGGCCGGCGCGGCAGCAGCGGGGGCTGGGCCATGAAGCGCGGGACGCGGCCGCGATGGCGCTGGCCGGCATGAACCAGGAAAGGGTGGCAGAGATAGACCGTACCGGCCGGCCCGGTCGCCGCCGCCTCCGGCCGTGCCGCCGATTCCGCGAAGCCGTTGGCGGCCAGGTCGCGCAGGCTGGCCCCCGTCTCGCCGAGCGGGTCGAGGCGGCGGGCGAGATCGCGGTGCGAACCGAGACGCAGCCGGGTCGGCGCGTCTTCCAGCCCGACATCGGAGAACAGGCACAACAGCAGCAGGGCGCGGCCGCGCGAGACGCGGTTGACCCGCCAGCCGAGGAAGTCTCCCGGGTCGTCTTCCGGCAGGTGGAAGCTCGGGTCGACGTGCCAGCCGGTGTCGCCCGGATCATCGGGCGCGGGAAAGCGCACCGGAAAGGTGCCGAGATCAGTGCGCGGCAGCCAGTTGCCGGCCCCGACGAGCTGGTCGAAGGCGGCGGTAAGGCGCGGCGCCGTGGCAGCGGCCGCGAAGGGCGGCCCGTCCTGGTAGCCGAGGCGGATCACCGGCCGGGTCCAGCGCGCCGGGTCGTCGGGGTCGCAGCCGGTCTGGCGCCAGAGGAGCGCCCGCCCTTCCTCGGCGAGGTCGCGGGGAAAGGCAGCGTCCAGGCGCACGACGCCCTGGCGCACGAAGCGCTCGATGGCGGCCGCGTCGAGCGGCCCCGGGTGGTTGGCCTGCGGGGTCATGAAATGTCCTTCGTCGTCGGCACGCCCGGCTCGCCGGATTCTCGGGGAAGCCGGTCCGATGGGCGGGCTGGTCCTCCATCCCGGCCGGCAGCGGCCGGCCGCGTCGCGAGACCGCGCTTGGCGCGCGGCGGCGGCGCTATCGGTGGAGTGTCCGGCTGGCGATCTGGACGACGAACTGCATGATGGCGTCAGGCTAACGGCCGCGCTCCACCGGCGCAAGGCGGCGCGGCGGCGGCTTGGGTTCTCCTGCGGCTGGCCTCACGGCCAGGTCGTGCCGGCCACCCGGGGTACACGGTACTTGCGGCGGTAGCCCGCCGGGCTGATGCCGTTGAGGCGCTTGAACAGACGCCGGAACGCGGCCGGATCGCCGTAGCCGACCTGCCAGGCGATCTCCTCGACGGGAGACTCGGTGCGCTCCAGACGGCGCTTGGCGTCGTCGACGCGCAGGCGCTGCACATAGGCGGTCGGCGCCAGGCCCGTGGCCCGCGTGAAGCGGCGCTTGAAGCTGCGCTCCGGCACGCCGGAGAGGCCAGCCATGCGGCCGACCGGGTTGGCGTCGGCGTAGTGCCGGTCGAGCCAGGCCTGGGCGTCACGCACGCAGCCGTCGCCGTGATCGCGCACCGGATCGAAGGCGACGAAGGGTGCCTGTCCCTCGGTGTGCCACTGGATGGCGAAGAAGCGGGCGATGGACTGGGCGGCGGTGGCGCCGACGAAGCGGGCGATCAGGTAGAGCACCAGGTCGTGCCAGGACATGCTGGCTCCGGTCATCACGAATTCCTCGCGGTCGCCGGCGGCGACCAGCATGTCCTCCACCCGCACGCGCACGTCCGGGAAGTTCCGCCGGAAGGTCGGGGCGAAGGCCCAGTGAATCGCCGCCTCGCGGCCCGCCAGCAGGCCCGTCTCCGCCAGCAGCAATACACCGGAGCAGGCGGAGCAGAGCAGGCTGCCACGCGCGTGCATGCGGTCGAGCCAGGCGACGAGATCGGCGTGTTCCCCCGTCTGCCAGACACCCGTCGGCACCATGACCGAAGGCACGATGACGATGTCGCTGTGTTCGATCTCGTCGAGACCGCGCTCGACCATCACCGGCGTGCCGCTCGCCGTCGCCATGGCGCCGCGTTCGCGGCCGACAATTTCGGCGCGGAACGGCGGCGACGCCGGCAGGCTATCATCGGCCTCGCCCAGCACGGCGAAGGCGTTGAGCACGTCATAGATCCCCAGCAGCGTCGACGCCATGACGTCAGGCACGGCGATCAGGCTGACCTGCAGCGGGACATCGGGCTGGCGTGGGCGGGCATCGGTCATCGGCGGCCTCCTCCCTCCTGGGCGCCGTCGGCGTGGCACGATCGGCCCGATGCTGGGACAGCCGGCACTCGCCAGTCGGCCCCGGCAGCATGCAGCCTGGACGTACCGATCACAATCCAACGCGCAAAGGAGGGCACCATGCAGATCGACGAGCAGGAACTCAACAGGCTCCTCGAACGCGCCGTGGGCGACCTGTCGGCGGGCGCCGGCGGGGTAATGATCAGCCTCGGCCACAAGCTCGGCCTCTACCGCACCATGGCCGGCGCCGGACCGCTCAGCGCAACCGAGCTGGCGCGCCGGTCCGGATGCGCGGAACGCTACGTCCGGGAGTGGCTGAACGCCCAGGCCGCCGGCGGCTATGTCGCCTACCACCCGTCGAGCGGGACCTATGAACTGACCCCGGAGCAGGAACTGATCCTCGCCAATCCGGACGGCCCGGCGCACATTCCACCGGCCTGGGACGTGGTCGCGTCCTTGTGGTTCGACGAGGAGAAGGCGATCGAGGCCTTCCGGAGCGGCGAGGGCATCGCCTGGGGCGATCATGACGAGCGCCTGTTCTGCGGCGTCGCCGCCTTCTTCCGCAGTTCCTACCGCAGCGAGCTGGTGCCGAACTGGCTGCCCGCGCTCGACGGCGTGGTCGAGCGGCTGCGCGCCGGCGGCCGTGTCGCCGACGTGGGTTGCGGCCACGGCCATTCGACCATCCTTATGGCGGAAGCGTTTCCTGAGTCCCGCTTCACCGGGTACGACGTGCACGAGGGGTCGGTCGAGGCGGCGCGCGCGAACGCCCTGGAGGCCGGCGTCACCGACAGGGTCGACTTCCAGGTCGCCAGCGCCAAGGACTATCCGGCCCGCGACCTCGACCTCGTCTGCTTCTTCGATTGCCTGCACGACATGGGCGATCCGGCGGGCGCTGCCGCCCACGCCAGGCGGTCGCTCGGCCCCGACGGCACGGTGATGCTGGTGGAGCCCTTCGCCAACGACCGCGTGGAGGACAACCTCAACCCGATCGGCCGACTCTACTACGCCTCCTCCACCATGCTCTGCTGCGCGCACTCGCTGTCGGAGGAGGTCGGCCTGGCGCTCGGCGCCCAGGCGGGGGAGAGCCGCCTCACGGCCGTCCTGAAGGACGCCGGCTTCGGCCATATCCGCCGCGCCACCGCCACGCCCTTCAACATGATCATCGAGGCCAGGGCGTGACCGGACCCTGAGGCGGGAGCCGCCGCCCGGGTGCCCGCGGGCGACCATGGTCGCGGAGACCGAGGGTCGCCCGCTCGGCGCCGGGCAGGCTTTAACTTGACATTGTCTAGTTTGAGTCCATCTTCTGGTAGCGATACAGGTTCACCGCGCCAGGAGATGTGAGGCCATGTCCCTCGATCCGCTTTTCGCCGCCGGCCCGACCATCACGGCGCACGCACTGGCGGCGCTGGCGGCGCTTGTCCTCGGGCTCTCCCAGTTCGCCCTGCCCAAGGGCACGCCGACCCATCGCTGGGTGGGCCGCTTCTGGGTCGTGCTGATGGTGCTGGTCGCAGCGTCGAGCTTCTTCATCCACACCATCGGCATGCTGGGGCCGTTCAGCGCCATCCACCTTCTGTCCCTGTTCACCCTGTTCGCGCTGGTCATGGCGATCCGGGCGATCCGGCGCGGCGACGTGGCCAGCCACAAGGGCTGGATGATCGGGACCTTCGTCGGCGGCCTGATCGTCGCCGGCGGCTTCACCCTGCTTCCCGGGCGGATCATGCACGCGGTGATGACGGGAGGGTGAGCCGCCGCAAGAGGCGGATTCACGCCATTCTGGCCTTTTCACCAAACCGGGGGCACAATCAATAATTGATTGGACGACCTCGATGTGGCGATTGGGAGGTGGCGATGCGGCACAGAATCCGGCCCCGCGGCACGGCTCTGGCGACGGCGCTGAGCGCCACCATGGCGCTCGCTTCCATGCCTGCCCACGCTTCCTGCGAAGTCACCATCGCGGTGGATTTCTGCACGCTGGCCTGGCTCGCCGGCGACGATTTCTGGGACGGCAGCTACCGTGTCGAGTACGGGCATGGCGTGATGACGGCGAACGGCCAACCGATTCCCCTGCCCTTCACGGGCGGCGGTGGTGTGGCGAGCATCGACCAGTCCGGCGCCAGCTTGGCCATCAGCCATCCACAACGCTTCCTACAGGCGAGCGCCAGCGAGGTCGCCCTCGACACGCCCGAATGGCAGTGGGCCGAACAGGCGGAGTCGTGGTTCACCTCCAATGACGCGGCTGAGTTCGCAACAATGCAGGCTGGAGTCGCTTTTTGGGCCCGCCAGCAATGCACCAACCAGGAAATGCCACGCTGGAGCGCCCCCACCCATTCGGCCGACAATCAGCCGATGACCCTCGATCTCGTCGGGGTGGGGCCGCTGGTCATCATGGGTCTTCTGCACGCCCAGGCATCGCAGCAGGGCATGCGTCTTCTCTGGATGCAGGAAGTGATCTTCACCCGCGATGACTTCCCGCGCAGCGAACTCGACAGCCAGACGATCGACGACGATGCCGTGTGCAGCCAGGTCTGCGACGGCAGCGGCGATTGGGTGCGCTACAACGATGGCTACATCTGGTGCGCCCAATAGGCGAGTGGCGACGACCGGATCTGCCCCGATTCGGCCCCGAGGCGGCCACGATCGCCCGGCAGTCTGCGCGCCGTCATCCCCAATGACGCGTCCAGGCCTGTCCGATACCGGGATCGACCGTGCCCAACGACCGGTCCCGGATAGCGTTCCCGCAGTTCTCTCGGAATCCCTTCAGGAGAAGACAAATGAAAACTGGACTGACCGCGATCGGTCTGGCCCTCGCCCTCGTTCCCGCCGCCCTGACCGTGACGGGTGCGCAAGCCCAGGACCCCTCCCTGCCGGCGACCTATGGCGAAAACTCGCTGGTGACCGGCTTCACGCCAGACCCCGCCACCGTCACGATCGACGCCGGCGGGCCGATCGACGTGTCGACGACGCTGGGCGGGCCGTGCGTCGGCTTCATCGCCGACGCGCCGGACCTGCGCCTGTTCTACGAGGCGGGCGATACCTATCCGCTGATCTTCTCCGTGGAGAGCGAGGCGGACACCACGCTGGTGATCAACGACCCCGACGGGGAGTGGTGGTGCAATGACGACGCCGTCGGGCTGGACCCGGAGATCTTCTTCGACCTGCCGCTCTCCGGCCAGTACGACATCTGGATCGGCACCTTCTCGCCCGACAGCTTCCCCGAGGCGACGCTGTACGTGACCGAGATCGAGTAGGCGATCTGGCAGGGTCCTGGTCGCCGGTGGCCGCTCCTGGCGGCACCGGCGACCGGCCCGGCGCCTCCGCGCGCAGGTATCAGGATCACCCGCGGGCGGACGTCACGATCGCCCGAAGATGCCGACCAGGACGGCCGCGCCCAGCACCGCCAGAAGCAGGTGCAGCCACAGGGGCTCGGCGATGTAGCGGCCGATGAAGCCGGCGATCAGCGCGCCGCCGATGCCGCACAGCACGGTTCCGAAGAAGCCGAGCCGGCCGGCCGGCATCAGCACGCGGGCGACGGCACCGATCACCAGTCCGATGACGATCCATATCAGGATCACCACGAAGATGCTCGTGCCGGCGTCGACGGTTTCATCCATCTGATCTCTCCCTCCTTGCGGCCTCACCGCGCGCGGCCGACTTGCCGCCCGCGCGCGTGAGTGTGGACAGTCAGCCAACGTCTCGGCCGCCGAAGAGTTCCAGCGCCGCTTGGTCGCATGGACTTCTGGACGGCCGCATCCATCTTGGTCGAGAGTGACACGGCAAGGACGAGGGGAGGCGGCGAGGACATGCGACCGGCCGAACGCATCGCCTACAAGATGAGCCAGGGCCTGCGTGCCGCCTGGTATCTCGGTCACTACGTCACCTCGCAGCGGCTGTCGCGCGGCAGCTTCCCGCGCATGCGGGCGAGCGGCAAGGGGCCTGGCTGGGGACCGCTGCTGGCGGATATGCGCGGCCTGTTCGACCGGGATCTGGCCCATATCGAGGCCGGCCTCTATCGCCTGCCGCACGACCTTGTGGAGCGTCCCGACCGGGTCTGGCGCCAGTCCGCCGCCTTCTTCCGCGACCTGCCGGCGGTCAACAGCCGGCGCCGTGACCGGCGCTTCCAGGAGGTGCCGGAGACGGCCGACGGCTATCCCAGCTACTACCGCCGCGCCTTCCACTGGCAGTCGGACGGCTATCTCTCCGACCGTTCCGCCGCGCTTTACGACACCCAGGTCGAGATCCTGTTCGGCGGCGCGGCGGACGCCATGCGCCGGCAGATCATTCCGCCCATCGTCCGCTGGATGCGGGAGAACGACTGCCACGAGCCGCGCCTGCTCGACGTCGGCGCCGGCACCGGCCGCTTCCTGTCCTTCCTGCTGCAGGCCCATCCGGCGGTCCGCGCCACCGCGCTCGACCTCTCGGCACCCTATCTGCGTCAGGCGCGCCGCAACACCCGGCGCTTCGCGCCCATCGACACGCGGGAGGGGGCGGCGGAGGCGCTGCCCTTCGCGGATGCCAGCCAGGACATCGTCACCTCGATCTTCCTGTTCCACGAGGTCCCGCCGGCCGTGCGCCGCGAGGCCGTGGCGGAGATGGCGCGGGTGGTGCGCCCGGGCGGCCTCGTCGTGGTGATGGACAGCCTGCAGTTCGGCGACCATGCGCCCTACGACCCGCTGCTGGAGATCTTCCCGCAGATGTTCCACGAGCCCTACTATCGCGGCTATGCGCGCGAGCGCCTGCGCGATTGTCTGACCGGGGCGGGTCTGCTACCGATCGACGAGGATCGCAGCTATCTCGCCAAATGGGTCGCCGCGGTCAAATCCCGCGCGTGATCCCTGCCCCCGCAGCACCGGATGCGATGCTGAAGCCGCCTCTCGAGATCGAACTGAAGCTCGGTGCGTCGCCGGAGGTGATCGAGCGGATCGGCGACGACCCGACCCTGCGCGGCGAGGCGGAGGGGCCCGGGGCGGCCAAGGCGCTGGACGCCACCTATTTCGACACCGCGGACCGCCGCCTCTCGCGCCGGGGCATCGCCCTGCGCGTGCGCCGCGAGGGCGGCCGGACGATCCAGACCATCAAGGCCGACGCGCGCAATCTGGGCGGGCTGTCCGCGCGGTCGGAGTGGCAGTGGCCGATCCGCCGCAAGACGCCGGATCTGGGTGTCATCGACGCCCCGGATGCCCGCGCGGCGCTGGGCGACCTCACCGAGACGGCGCTTGCCCCCTACTATGCGACCAGGGTCGACCGGCGGGTGCTCACCGTGGCGCACAGGGCCTCGCGCATCGAGATCGCCATCGACCGGGGGACCGTCATCGCCGGGGACCGCCACCAGCCGATCACCGAGATCGAGCTGGAACTGCTCGACGGCCGGGAGGTCGATCTCTACGATCTCGCGCTCGACCTCGCCGACCGCTATCCCCTGGCGATCGAGCCGCGCTCCAAGGCGGCGCGCGGCGCGGCGCTGGCGGATGGCCGTATCCCGGCGGCCGTGTTCCGCAAACCCGCGAAACTCGAGCGGGGCCTGCCCGTCGACGACCTGATCGCCTGGATCATGGGCGACTGCCTCGCCCATTTCACCGAAAACGTGGCGGCCGCCGCCGACGGGCGCGATGTTGAGGGCGTGCACCAGGCGCGCGTGGCCCTGCGCCGGCTGCGCTCGGCCTTCGCTCAGCTCCGGGACTTCCTCATGGGCCCGGCCGTGGACCAGCTGAAACAGGACGCCCGGACGCTGGCCGCCGCCCTCGGCCCGGCCCGCGATCTCGACGTCTTCCTGACCGAGACGCTGCCGCCGCTGGCCGGCGTGACCGAACGGCCGGCGCTCGCCGCACTGGCCCGACGGGCGGAGTCCGCGCGCGCCGAGGCCTATGCCGGCGTCCGCGCGGTGCTGGGCGGGCCGGAGGCCGCGCGCTTCGCGCTGCGGCTGGGCTACTGGATCGCCGACCGCACCTGGCGGCTGGATGTCAGGCCGGCGCTGCTCGCCGGGCCGGTGGAGACGACCGCCCGGTCGGTGCTGACCAGGCGCTTTCGCAAGCTGCGGCACATCGGCCGCGACTTCGAGACCATGACGACCGCGCAGCGCCACGAAGTGCGCATCGAGCTGAAGAAGCTGCGCTACGCCGTCGACTTCTTCGGCGGCCTGTTTCCCGGCAGGGCGCGCGACCGGTTCTCCAAGCGCCTCAAGGCGATGCAGGACGATCTCGGCTTTCTGCAGGATGCGGCGGTGACCGGCCACCTGCTCGACCGCCTCGACGACGGCGCGGGCGATCCCGCCTTCGCCGAAGGCCGCGGCCTGGTCGAAGGCTGGCTGGCCCATCGCCTCGCCGCCGCAAACGAAGGTGTGGTCGCGGACTGGCGCGCCCTCGCGAAGGCCGCGCCGTTCTGGCATGATTGAGGGCGTGCCGGCCGGGCCTCCCGGTCGGTCGGCCCCGCCGAGACCCCGGATCCAGCCGCCGGAAGCCCTCCCCGGAATCACCACCGGAACCACCACCGGAACCAGTCCATGCGCACCATTCTCGTCGCCAACATCAAGGGCGGCTGCGGCAAGACGACCATCGCCACCCATCTGGCGGCCGAGGCGGCCGGGCGCGGGCTGAAGGTCCTGCTCGCCGATGTCGACCGCCAGCGCTCCTCGCTGGGCTGGATCGAGGCGCGCCCGGCGGGGGTGCCGGCGCTGCGCGGCGTCGACTGGGTGAAGGAGATCGGCAAGGCGCCGAAATCGGTCGACCGGCTGATCATCGACGCCCCGGCGGCGATGAAGATGAAGCAGGTGGAGACCCTGGTGCGCGCCGCCGACATCATCGTCCTGCCGGTGCTGCCGTCCGCCTTCGACGAGGCGGCGACGGCGCGCTTCCTGTCCCGCATCGAGGAACTGAAGCCGATCCGCAAGGCGCGGACCACGGTGCTGGTCGTCGGCAACCGCATGCGGGTGCGCACCCGCGCCGCCGCCCGGCTCGACCGCTTCCTCGGCGCCCAGGGCCATACCGTCGCCGCGCGCCTGCGCGACAGCGCCGTCTACACCGACCTCGCCGCCGAGGGCACCAGCCTGTTCGACCTGCGCACCAAGCGAATCGAGGGCCTGAAGGAAGACTGGCGCCCGCTGCTCGACGCCATCGAGATCGCCGGCTGATGGGCGGCTATTTCCGCCCGTCGCGGCGGAACACCGCCGCCAGTTCCAGATGCCCGGTCCACAGGAACTGGTCGACCGGCACCAGGCGTTCCAGGCGGTAGCCGGCATCGACCAGCCTGCGGGCATCGCGCGCGAAGGTCGCGGGATTGCAGCTGACCGCCGCCACCACGGGCACGCCGGACGCGGCGATCGCCGTCGTCTGCGCCGCCGCCCCGGCCCGCGGCGGGTCGACCACCACGGCATCGAAGCCGCGCAGATCATCCGCCGGCAGCGGCTCGTCGAAAAGGTCGCGGCAGGCCGTGGTCAGCCGCTCGCCATGGCCCGCACGGCGAGCCCCCCGGTCGAGGGCGGCGAGACCATCCGCCACGCTGTCGACCGCCAGGACATGCGCGCCGCCGGCCAGAAGTGGCGCGGCGAAGGTACCGGCACCGGCAAAGAGATCGGCCACCCGGGCAAGACCGCCGGCCGCCTCGCCCACCACCGCCTGCAGCAGCCTCTCGCCCTCCGCGGTCGCCTGCAGGAAGCCGCCCGGCGGCACCGCCACGGCGAAACCCCGGCCGCCGGCGTTGAAGGCGACGACGCCGTTGCGCCGGTGGGCGATCGGCTCCGGCCGCGCGCCCGGTCCCGCCGCCCAGGAGAGGCGCGCCAGATCGTGCGCGCCGGCGAAGGCCGCCAGCATCTCGCGCGTCGCCAGATCCGGCGCGCCGGCGCCGTAGCAGGCGATGTCGATACCGTCGTCGAGCACCGTGACCGCCACGTCGAGCCCGGCGCCCGGCGCCAGAATCTCGGCGAGCAGCCGGCGCAGCGGCGCCAGCAGGGCGACGATCTCCGGTCGCGCAACCAGGCAGGTGCCGAGGTCCACGATGGTCGCCGACCGCCTGGCGTTGAAGCCCATGACGACGCCCCCGGACAGCCGGCGCGCCGCCAGGGTGACGCGCCGCCGGCTCTGCCGTGGCACCATGACCAGCGGCATGACGACGCCGGGTTCCGGCACGATGCCGCGCCGCGACAGCGCCTCGATGACGAGGCCGCGCTTCCACGTCCGATAGGCATCGGGCGCCAGGTGCTGCAGCCGGCAGCCGCCGCACTCCCCGGCATGGGGACAGGGCGCCGTCACGCGATCGGGCGACGCCGACAGCACCTCCAGCAGCCGCGCCGCCCGACCATCGCCCCGCGATGCGCCGAGACGGGCCCGCACCCGCTCACCGGGCAGCGCGCCGTCGACATAGACGGGACCCTCCGGCGTCTCGGCGATGCCGTCGCCCTGCACGCCCAAGCGGCTGACGGCGAGGATCAGCGGCGGACCCTCCCGGACGCCGCCGCCGGGTCGGCCGCGATGCGGCGATCTGCTGTTTCGGGGGCTCTGGCGCTTGGACATCACCCCCATGGTCGTGCCACGCTCTCCGGCGACATGGCAAGGGGCGGCGGCCGTCGGCGGCAGCGTCCGTCGGAAACCGACTCTCGACACCGCCCGGCCTGTCACTATCTGTTGGTACAAGCCACCGGCCCGGAGACCGAAGGTTCGCGGCGGGCACGGACAACCGGAATGCCCGATGCTCGATCTGAACGCCTTCTACGACCGCACCGCTGGGATAATCGCCCGACCGACCGAGACCTTCGAGTCCGACGGCGTGCCGGCGCCGCCCTGGATGGTCGCGGCGCGCGAGCATCTGGCCCCGCTGCTGGTGGTCAGCGCCGCCCTCTACGTCGCCGTCACCTTCCTGTTCGCGCCGCGCGAGGCCTTCCAGAACATCGGGCTCGGGGCCCTGCTGCTGCAGGCGGTCGTGATGATCGTCGTCGACTTCCTCTCGGTGCTGCTCATGGCCCGCATCGCCGCGGCCATCGCCTCGTCGCTCGGCACCGAGACCGGTTTCGACCGCGCCTTCGTGCTGCTGGCGCTGGCGCTGACGCCGATGCTGCTGGGGCGCTCGCTGGGCTTCCTGCCGCTGGTCGGCCTGTTCCTGGTCCCGGCCAGCCTGATCTACAGCTTCGTGCTGATCCACCGCGGCGCCGGCCTGGTTCTGGGCATGCCGAGCGAGCGGCGGCTGATGTTCACGCTCGGCATGTTCCTCACCATGCTGGTGATCTCCCTGGTCGCCGCCCTCTTCCTCGGCGCCTCGACGATGCGCGTCTAGGCGTGGCCTGGCCGCAAGCGGCGGAGTCGCGACCGGCGGGGGCGTATCAAGCCGGGCCGCCTCGATCCGGGCCGGGCACGCCGGTGCGGATCAGCGCCGCCCGCTCCGCCTCACCGAGCGGCACCTTGCCCCGGGTCACCATGTCGAAGGCGACGGTGGTGGTCAGCGCGATGGCGTGGCAGACCGGGCCGACGAAGATCGCCTGCCGGTAGGTGAACGAGGTCGTGCCGAGATGCACAAGCCGGGTGCCGATCTCCACCTCGTTGGGGAATAGGAGTTCCGCCAGCCACTCGATCTCCATGCGCCGCACCACGCCGGAAACCGAGTCCGGCAGCCCCTCGCGGAAGCCCGAGTCGCGGAAGAAACTCAGCCGACCGGTCTCGAAGTAGACCGCGAAGGCGTTGTTGTTGACGTGGCCGACCGGGTCCTGGTCGGAATAGCGGACGATGTCGCGCGCCCAGTGGCCGTAGGCGGCGCGGTCGCGCGGGTCGAAGTCGGCGGTCGGCTGGCGATCGGTCATCGGGTGTCGTCGGGCCTTTGCAGCGGGGAACACGAGGGCAGGGCGGGAAGGCAGCGTGTTTCGAGACTGGCGCCGGTCGCCCGCGCGGTCAACGCGGAACGGTCGGCCCCTCTCCCGTGTTGAGACTTGAGCGTGCGCGCGCGCCGCCCCCGACATGGGGCGAATGAGCCGGCAAATCTTGACCTTGGCGCCGGGAAGGAGTCTATGAGGCGCACTCGCGCGATCCGGCCGGCCCGTGCCTCGCGCCGGACACCTTCCGACGTTCAGCCGCTTTGGACGACCTTTGCCGTCACCGCCCCGCATCCTGCCGTTCCTGATCGTCGGTTACGCGCTCGCCTCGCTGCTGACCCTGGACATGTACCTGCCCGCCATGCCGGCGCTGGAGGATGTGTTCGGTACCACGGCCGGGCAGGTCCAGCTGACGATGACGGTCTACCTCGCCGGCTTCGCCATCAGCCAGTTCGTCTACGGCCCGCTCAGCGACCGCTTCGGCCGCCGGCCGGTCATGCTGCTGGGTGGGCTGGGCTTCGTCGCCGCGACCCTGCTGTGCGCGCTCTCGGTCGTCGTGGAGATGCTGATCCTGGCGCGCTTCGCCCAGGGTCTGATGATCGGCTCGCTGACCGTCACCACCCGCGCCACCTTGCGGGAACTCTACGAGGAAAAGCGCGGCACCCAGCTTCTCGCCTACATCTCCATGGCCGAGGGCCTGTCGCTGGCGCTGGGCCCGATCATCGGCGCGGAGATCTTCGAGGCCTTCGGCTGGCGCTGGATCTTCTACGTCGTCGCCATCGTCGCCGGCGCGGCGCTGATCGGCCTCTTCCTCATGCTGCCGGAGAGCAACCGGCAGAAGAACCGCGACGCCACCCGGCTGGGCCCGCTGTTCCAGACCTATGGCCGGCTGATCGTCGCCCGCGGCTTCATCGGCTACGTGCTGCCGGGCGGCCTCGCCTTCGCCGGGCTGATGGCCTACTACACCACCGGCTCCTTCCTGCTGAAGGACGCCGCCGGCCTGACCCCGCGGGAGTTCTCGCAGGTCCAGTTCGGCATCGTGCTGGTCTACCTGGCCGGGCTGCTGCTCTCCAGTCGGCTGATCGACCGCATCGGCCTGCGCCGGCTGATCAATCTCGGCCTCGCCATCATCCTTGTCGGCAGCCTGACCATGCTGGGCCTCGCCATCGCCGGGGTCGGCGGCATGTGGCCCATCGCCGCCCCCTTCGCCGCCTATGGCTTCGGCATCGGCACCGCCATGGCGCCCCTGATCACCAAGGCGATGAGCGTCAATCCCGCGGCCACCGGCACGGTCGCGGCGCTGTTCGGCATGCTCACCATGTCGGTCTCCTTCGTCGGCAGCCTGATCGCCCAGCTCAGCTACACCGGCGAGGCCATCTCGCTGGCCATCCCGGTCGCCGCCCTGGCCGTGCTCGCCGTCATCTCCTACATCGTCGTCCACCCGCACGAGTAGCGGGCCCGGACTTTACGCCGTCGACGGGCGCGGCTAGCTTGGCTCCCGCCGGCCTCCGGGAGGGCCGGCGACATCGGGGGAGCATCGCGGCCGGACCATGAGCGCGCATTCGACCACGGACAACCGGACCGGGCATGGAGGTATGGGCAACCGGCTGGCGGCGCTTGCCGTCGTCCTGCTGTCGATGATCCCGGCCTTCTGGATCTATATCGAGACCATGACGCCGCCGTCGGAGGCGCGCGACATCCTGATCCACGTCGTCTTCTTCCCGCTGGTCTACCCGGTGGTGCCGGTCTTCCTCGACGGCGCCTTCGGCCTGGGCACGGTGGCCTATGCGGTCTATCCGCCGATCGCCATCGCCCTCGTCCTGCTGGCCGGCACGCGCAATACACTCCGGCTTGCCGCCATCGCGCTCGCCACCGCCTTCCTGCTGCCCTGGGCCGGGGAGACCGGCACGATCATGGGCTATGAGGGACACATCGCGCTCAACGCCACGCTCGGCTCGCCCTTCCTCGCCGCGCTGTGGATGATGGCGATGCCGCTGGCCTTCACCGCCACGGCGATCTTCGCCGACCAGCGCATCGGCGCGCCGCTCGCCCTCGCCGCGGGGTTGCTGGTGGCCGGCGCCGTCCTCGCGGGGCACGGTCTCGACCTCGCGGTCGGCGGCTGGATCGCGCTCGCCGCCGGCCTTGCCGCGATGGCGCTGGGCGGGCTTGGCGTCTCCCGCCGCTAGACAGGATCACGGCTCAACGAAGCCGGCCTCGGCTCCGTCGAGCCGTTTGAATCCTGTCCATTATCAATGAATCAGAGCGCCTCAGATCACGCTGATCCCTTCCACCGCGGTCTTCAGGACCGCCGCGCTTTCGCCCAGCGCCTGCAACTCCCTCGGCGTCAGGTCGGGCCTTAGCGTCGCCTCGACGCCGTCGGCGCCGATCACCCGCGGCAGCGACAGCGCCACATCCGCGACGTCGCCGACCCGCGCGTTCACCTGGGACACGGTGAGGATCGCCTTCTGGTCGCTGAGGATGGCGAGGCAGATGCGCGCCAGCCCGGCGCCGATGCCGTAATAGGTGGCGCCCTTGCCCTCGATGATGCGGTAGGCGGCGCGGCGGACGCCGGCATCGATCGCCTCCCGCGCCTCGCGCGTCAGCGGCCGGCCGCGCTGCTCGGCCATGTCGAGCACCGGGATGGTGCCGGCGGTGGCGCCCGACCAGTGCAGCACCTCGCTGTCGCCGTGCTCGCCGAGCACGAAGGCCTCGACCGCCTGGGAGGAGATGCCGAGATGCTGGGCCAACAGCACCTGGAACCGGGCGGTGTCGAGGATCGTGCCCGAGCCGAGGACCCGCCCCTGAGGCCGGGCGGAGAGGCGCGCCGTCACCTGGGTCATCACGTCGACCGGGTTGGTCGCCACCACAAGGATCGCCTCCGGCGCTACCTTTTCGAGCTCGGGCACGATGCTGGCGAAGACTTTCGCATTGCGGTCGAGCAGTTCGATCCGGGTCTCGCCGGGGCGCTGACCCACGCCCGCGGCCAGCACGACGATGCGGGCACCCGCCAGCGCCGCGTAGTCGCCAGCCCGTATCACCAGGGGGTGGGCGAATGGTGCGGCGTGGTTTATGTCCTCCGCCTCCGCCGAGGACCGTGCCCGGTCATGATCGACCAGCACGACCTCCGCGCCGACGCCCGACATGACCAGCGCGAAGCCCGTGGTCGCCCCGACCATGCCGCTGCCGACGATACCGATCTTCATCCTGCCCCCGAGAATTCGCTTTCCTTGCGGGACACTTGCGAAACCAAGCGAAAGGTTGGATAAGTCGGGTTTCGCGATTCCCGGGTCCTACATAGATCATGCCGTCCCTGCAGGCCACGCTGCGCCACCAGACGATCGTCGACACGCTCAACCGCAGGGGCAATGTGCGGGTGGGCGAACTGGCGGACAGCCTCGAGGTCTCGGCCGTCACCATCCGCGCCGATCTCGACTATCTCGAACGCCAGAGCCTGCTGCGCCGAACCCGCGGCGGCGCCATCCCGCTCCGGCCGCGACGCTTCGAGCTGCCCCTGGAACTCTCCAGCCAGGCGAATTCGGAAGCCAAACGCAAGATTGCGGAAAAGGCCGCCTCGATGATCCGCGACGGCGAGACCGTGCTGATCGATGTCGGCTCGACCACGACCGAACTGGCCAAGGCCCTGCCGCGCACGCTGAAGGACGTGGTCGTGGTAACCAACTCGGTGAACATCGCGCTGATCCTGGAGAACCATCCCGGCATCACCGTCGTGGTCACCGGCGGCACACTCAGACCGCAGCAGCACAGCCTGGTGGCGCCCTACGGCGCCCTGATGCTGGACCATATCAACACCGATGTCGCCTTCATGGGCTGCGGCGGGGTGCATCCGGAGAAGGGCTTCACCAACACCAACCTGCCGGAGGCGGAGATCAAGAAGGCGATGATCAACGCCACCGCCCGGGTGATCGTGATCGCCGACCACCGCAAGCTGATGCACGTCGCCACCGCCCGCTTCGCCGATCTCGACGTGGCGGACCTGCTGATCACCGACGACCAGGCCTCGCCGGAGATGATGCGCCCGCTCACCAAGACCGGGCTCGAGATCCTGATCGCGTGAGGTACCGGCGCCGCGTGCCGGCGTGGCCACACCCGATCGCCATCCGCTCCAGGCGGTGGGGCGGCGGTCAGCGGGCGCGGTAGGCGAGGCAGCCGACGAGGCCGATCAGGCCGGCCAGGACCAGCAGGACGGCGGAGCCGATTCCGACCGGCGCCAGCCAGCCCCCCGTCACGCCGCTGTCGAGCATCGCCATCGCCTCCGGCGCCCGGCCATAGGCCTCCCAGCCGCCGCAGGCCAGCGCCAGCAGGGCGGCGACCGGCCCGGCGGCGGCGACCCGGAAGCCGACGATCAGCAGGATCAGGCCGAGGAGCACCGCCAGCGCGGCGGCGAGTGCCGCATCGGGCGGCCCGGCCACGAGGTAGCCGCCGGCCTCGGCCAGCCAGCCGGCCGCCACGTCGGGCAGATTCGCCGCGACCAGCGCCATTGTGTGGGCCAGCACCGGGCTCGCCGGCACCACGGCGAAGTAGATAACGGCATGGGCGATGGCCAGCAGGATGACGATCGTGCCGGCGACGCGGCATGCACCCGGAATGCTCCGCACGAAATGAATGGCCATTGCTCGAACCCCACAACCCTTCCGACCGGCCGGTGCCGGCTCAATCCCTCGGCCGCGCCGCCTTGCCCGGCGTCGCCCGCGGTCCCGATTGTCCACGAGGCGCCGCCCCCGGACAACGCCCAATGACGGCAGCCGTCCGCCCTCAGGGTGACCACCCCGGAATGACCGGCACCGGGAGCCCTGCGCTTGTCGCGCTGCCGGTCATGGTGTACCAGACATCTGCTCCTGCCCGGCACCCCGTCCCCGTAGCTCAGCAGGATAGAGCAACAGATTCCTAATCTGTAGGCCGCAGGTTCGAATCCTGCCGGGGACGCCAGGCTTTCTCATGTCAGCCCGAAGGTGGCGCCGCCGCACCTCTATCGTGGCACCCCGGCGGCCAGCAGCAGTTCGCCCATCCTGCTTGTATCCTCCTCCCTGGCGAAATCGACCGTGCGCTGGTAGCCGTCGACCGTGAAGGACGGGTTGATGGCGAGCATCCGCGCGGTCGTCGCCGCCGCCTCCGCCTCGTCCCCCGCGCCTGCCGCGGCCGCGGCGTGGAAGACGAGGCAGGGAAACAGCATCGGCGCCCGCTCCACGCAGGGGCGCGTGTACTCCAGGGCGCGCTCGTACTCGCCCAGCATGACGAGCGTGCGGCCGACCAGCCCCCGGTTGAGCAGCGGCATTTGCGGGTCGGCCGCCTGCAGCCGCTCGAAGGCCTGCAGCGATTCCGCGTGCCGCCCCGCCCGCGACAGGGTATCGGCGAAGACGCCGAGCGCCACGGTGTCGAGCGGGTTGGAGGCGATGGCCTGCTCAAGCTCGGCCAGCGCCTGGTCGTACTGGCCATCCCACATCAGCGCCGCCCCCAGCGTGGCGCGCGCCGTGGAGAACCCCGGATCGAGACGGATCGCCCGCTCGCCGGCCGCGATCGCCGCATCGATCAGCGCCGGATCGCCGCGCCGCTCGTCATAGGGCTGGATGTAGAACTGCACCAGCAGCCGGGACCGCAGCTCCCAGGCGGCGGCGAAGTCGGGGGCGGTCTCGATGGCCTGGTCTATCAGCGCCATGGCCTCGATCGCGCTGTCGCGGTCGAAGCGGTAATAAGCCTGGCGCGCCCGCAGCACCAGTTCGTAGGCCTCCAGGCTGTCGACGTCGCGCTGCGCGGCGTGGCTCGCGGCCTGGCGCCGGGCCTCGGATACCAGGCGCAGCACGATCTCGCTGACGATCTCCTCCTCGACCGCGAAGATCTCCCGATAGGAGCGGTCGTAGCGCTCGGCCCAGCTGTTGATACCGGTGCGCGCGTCGACCAGCTGGGCGGCGATCCGCAGGTCGTCGCCCTGGCGCCGCACGCTGCCGGTGAGCACGAAGTCCGCGCCCAGGGCCGTCCGCAGGGCCGTGATGTCCGGCGCGGCGCCGCCATGGCGGAAGCTGGCATTGCGGGCCACCACGGCGAGGTCGCGGAAGCGCGACAGCTCGGTCATGACGCTTTCGGCGATGCCCTCGCCCAGCCAGTCCTCCGACGCCGCCTCGCCGGCCATGGTGAAAGGCAGCACGGCGATGGTCAGCCGGCGATCCGGCGTCGGCACCTCCGTTGAGGCCGGCAGGGGCGTCGGCGGGTCGGACTGCGGCACCGCGGCGGCGACCTCGCCCGGCGAGGATCCGGGCTCCGTCCCCGCCGGCCACCAGGCCCACCAAGCGGCCAGGCCGGCCAGGACCAGGATGGTCGCAAGGCCGAGCGGCAGCGGCAACCGGCGCGGCCGCGACGACATCCGTCCTCCGCCCGCCTCGCCGCCGAGGCGCACGCGGAAGGCCGGCACCGGCTCGGCGATGTTGGTCAGCTTCAGCCGGCCCATGCTCTCGAAGGGGAGGTCGAGCTTGTGGCGCACCTGTTCGTGCGCCGTGCCCGACAGGCAGATGCCGCCCGGATCGGCGCGCGCCTCGAGCCGTGCCGCCACGTTGACGCCGTCGCCGAAGAGGTCGCCATCCTCGATCACCACGTCGCCGACATTGATGCCGATGCGCAGTTGCAGCCGGTCGGGATCGGCGGGGTCGGCGAGCGCCCGCTGCACGGCCACGGCGTAGTCGACCGCGTCGACGGCGCTGGGGAACTCGATCAGCAGGCCGTCGCCCATGGTCTTGACCAGCCGCCCGCCATGCGCCGCGATGCGGGGTTCCAGCACGCCGCCCCGCAACGCCCGAAGGCGCGCCAGCGTCGCCGTCTCGTCCTCGCGCATGCGCCGCGAATAGCCAACGACATCGGCCACCAGAATGGCGGCGAGACGGCGCTTCGCGCGGTGATCGGATTTCTGGCTCGCGGTGTTCTGGTTCTCGGATTTCTGGCGTTCGGTCATCGGACCCGCCCGGCCCCGGCGCTGCGCGACGGACGGCCTCCTCCCGGGTTCAGGCCGCCCGGCCCCGATCGTCTCACCATGCGCCACGGGCGGCAAGCGCGCCGTCCACGTGCATCCGCCTCCTGATGTGGCCGATCGCGGGCGGAAGGCCAGCGGCGTGCGTCGGGCACGTCCGGCGAGAGGCATCGGCAGGGAGCACGGCGGTAATCCGAACTCCGAATTTGAATGCACCTTCCGATTGTTTCATGATCAGCGCCGTCCGACGCGACCGGCGGGACGTCCGGGGCGCGATTGGAGTTTCGCGGTCACGCCGAACGGGGACCATGCAAGCGATCGTCGACAAGCAGGGCGCAGGCCAGGCGCAGCCCGGAGGTGTTGAGGCTGGGCGGGTGGAGGCCGGCGGCCTGCCGCCCTTTATCGGCGGCGCCGCCGTCGACCGCACCCGGCGGGCTATCCTGTTCGTCGACGTGGTGGAATCCGTGCGCCTGATCGACGCCGACGAGGCCGGCGCGGTCAGCAGCATCCGCCAGGCCCTGAGGCGGGTCGCCGGCGAGGTCGTGCCCGCCCATGGCGGCCGCACCATCAAGCAGCTGGGCGACGGCCTGCTGGTCGACTTCCCGGCGGCGGACGACGCGGTGCGCGCCGCCCTCGACATCCAGACCATGGCGCCCGGTGACGACGCGGCGACGCCGGTGCGTTTCCGCGTCGGCCTCGACATCGGCGAGGTCTGGCGGGCGGAGGAGGACATCTACGGCCGCCGGGTGAACGTCGCCGCCCGGCTGATGGCGCTCGCCGGTGCCGGGGAGATCGTCGCCTCGGCGGAGATCCGCGATTCCCTCGCCTCCGAGCTCGATGCCGAGTTCGAGGACCTCGGCGACTGCTATCTGCGCCACGTCTCCCATCCGGTGCGCGCCTACCGCGTCTACCCGCCTGGCACGCACCGGCGGCTGCGCCCGCTGGTCGAGGAGGGGCACCTGCTGCCGGTGGTGGCGGTGTTGCCCTTCATGGCGCGCGCGCGCGAGGAAAGCTGGGCGGCGCTGGGCGACAGCGTGGTCGAGGAGATCGTCGTCACCCTGGCGCGCTCGCCCGATCTGTCCATCATCTCGCGCCTCTCCACCCTCGCCTTCCGCGCCCGCAAGACGCCGCTGGAGCGCATCGGCGCGCTGCTGGGCGCCGACTACATCCTGTCCGGCAGCTTCGCCACCCGCGGCGGCCGCATCGCCATCGATGCCGAGCTGGCCGAGGTCACCACCGCCAAGGTGCTGTGGGCCGACCGCATCGACGCGCCGCTCGACGGCATGCTGAGCTCGGACCATGGCTGGGCCGGCGACATCGGCGCCCGGGTGCGCCGCGCCATCCTGAAGCGCGAGAGCCAGGTGGCGCAGTCGCGGACCATCCCGTCGCTGGAGGACCACACGCTCCTCATCGGCGCCATCGAGCTGATGCACCGCCTCTCGCGCGCCGATTTCGAACTATCGCACAAGCTGCTCGCCGCCCTGATCGAGCGCGACCCGCGCCAGCCGATCCCGCAGGCCTGGATGGCGAAATGGTACGTCATGCGCACCATCCAGGGCTGGACGGAGGACCCCGACCGCGACGCCTATCTGGCGCGCGAATGCACCCAGCGCGCGCTCGACAGCGACCCGGAGAACAGCCTCGCCCTGGTCATGGACGGTGCCGTCCACACCAATCTGATGAAGCGGCTGGACACCGCCGAGCAGCGCTATGTCTCGGCCCTGGAGCACAACCCGAACGAGGCGCTGGGCCGGCTGCTGCTGGGCACGCTGCATGCCTTCCGCGGCGAGGGCGCCGCCGCCGTGGCGGAGACCGAGCGGGCGCGGCTGCTGACCCCGCTCGACCCGCACCGGCACTACTACGACTCGCTGGCCGCGTCGGCCTCCATCGCGGCGGAGGATTACGGGCGCGCCCTGCATCTGGCCAACGAGTCCCTGCGCCTCAACCGGGCGCACACCTCGACCCTGCGCGTCAAGATCGTCGCGCAGATGCGTCTCGGCGACGCCGCCGGCGCGGCGGAAACGGTGCGCGACCTGCTGGCGCTGGAGCCCGGCTTCACCGTCGGCGGCTGGCTGGCGCGCGCGCCCAGCGCGGACTACCCGGTCGGCCAGGCCTTCGCCCGGACGCTGCGGGAGGCGGGCATACCGGATCGATAGTCCATCAGTTTCAGGAGTGGCGACATGAGCGGCGGACCGGAAAGCGGGTTCAGTGGTTTCAGCGGGTTTAGCGGATTCAGTGGGTTCAGCGGATTCAGCGGGTTCAGCGGGTTCAGCGGCCAGGGCAATATGGGCGCGCTGGGCAACGCGCTGGACCCGCAGACCTCGGTCGCGCTGATCACCACGCGGGACGGCATCGCCGGCACCTGGGCCCAGCCGCCGCTGCGCCATGGCGGCGCGCTGCCGGCGGACTCGCCCGAGCAGATCCCCGCCATGGCCCGCTGGGCGCGCTTCCTGCTCTACGAGTTCGAGATCATGTCGCCGCTCTCCTTCGCCACGGAGACGGTGGCGGGCACGCAATTCCACCTGCTGACCCATAGCGAGCCGGGCGGCATGCCAGCACCGGTGGTGCGCATGTCGCGCCCGGATCTCGATCTCTTCTACGACCAGCTCGATTTCATCGCCGGCTACGTCCAGCTGCGCCCGGACCGCCATGCCGAGATCACCGCCCAGCTGGGCGCGCCGATCGCCTTTCTCGGCGCGCTCGGCTATGTGCACCCGAACAAGACGCCCTACACGATCGAGCTGCTGGAGGCCGCCTTCCGCCTCGCCAACCTGGCGGAGATCCGTTTCAAGCACGCGCTGGCCTGCCGCCGGCCGGTGGAGCTTTCCGCCCGCATCCAGCCGATGATCCAGACGCCGGGCCATGCCAGCCTGCCGAGCGGTCACGCCACGGAGGCCTTCACCCTGGCCCAGGTGATGTGGCGGCTGCTCGCCGAAGCGAAGCCGACACCCTACGCGGCCCAGGACTGGGGCGACCAGTTCATGCGACTGGCCGCGCGCATCGCCATCAACCGCACGGTGGCCGGCGTCCATTACCCGATCGACAGCACCGCCGGGGCCGTGCTCGGCCTGGCGCTCGGCGATTATTTCGTGACGCGTGCCGCGGCGAATGGCGATCCCGCCTTCACGGGCTCGACCTTCGCCGGCCACGCCCTGCCGAACGCCGATTTCGACTGGCGCCAGCACGCCAGCACGGCCGACGACCAGACGCGTGGCCGCCTCGACGCCGACCTGCCGCCGATGGCCGTCACGGCATCCGACCAGCTGCAGTGGCTGTGGGACAAGGCGAAGGCCGAGTGGACGGCCTGAGCCCGGCCGCGGAGGAGACGCCGTGATGACGGGCAAGGAAGACGCCGTCGACCCGCTGCTGCGCTGGCGCCTCGACGACATGGCGGCCTACTACCCGCCAGCCGCCGGCCGGGAGTACTGGAGCGTGCGGGTGGATTTCACCGGCCCCGCGACCTTCCTGCCGGACACGGACGAGGCCAAGCACGCTCTCGCCGGCGCGGAAGCGGGCTCGCTCGTCGTGCCGCCGCTCTACGACGCGCCAGCGACGCGCGAGGCCGGCGCGACGGAAGAGGACGACGACGCACCACACGCCGTCGGAATGACCGTCTACGCCGACCGCGCGGCGATCGAGCGGTTGCTGGCGCAACTGCCGGACGCGGACGCAGCCGACGGCGAACGCCGGTCCGGCATAAGCGCGGTCACCGTCGGACGGCGCATCACCGGCGATCTCGGTGGCAGCGACCTCGCGGGCCCAGCGCGCGGACCAGCCGCCGAAACGGCAAGGCGCCCAGCGCCGGAGACGGATGACGGGCCGCCGGCCGTCATCGTCGCCGTCATCGACGACGGCATCGCGCTCGGCCACGAGCTGTTCCGCGACGCCCAGGGTGGCACCAGGATCGAGCACGCCTGGATCATGGCCGACCGGGACGGCAATCGCGGCGCCCCCGGCACGAGGCGGGGTCGCGAGCTGACCAAGGCGGCGATCGACGCCGCCCTGACCGCCAACGCCGCCGGCGGCGATCCCCGGACCGGCGCGCTGGACGAGGCCGGGTTCCAGCGCGATCTCGGTATCCTCGACTTCGCCGGCGACGTGCACCACGAGACCGCCTTCCGCCGCGCCCACGGCACACATGTGCTCAGCCTCGCCGCCGGCCGGCCGCCGGCGACGGATGACGGCCGCCTGCCGATCATCGCCGTGCAACTGCCGGCCACGGTGACCGAGGCGACGGGTGGCGACGAGTTGCTGCCCGACCTGGCGCTGGCCATCGACTTCATCCTGGAGAAGGCGCGCGACGTCGACCGGCTCTGCGGCCGCCAACGCCTGCCGCTGGTGCTGAACTTCAGCTACGGCAATTTCGCCGGCGCCCATGACGGTACGGACCCGATCGCCCGGCTGCTGACCCGGCTCGCCACCTGGCACCGGCGGGAGATCCGCGTCGTGGTCCCGGCCGGGAACGGCAACCTGGCCCAGGCGCATGCGGTGGTCGCCTTCTGTCCGGGCGAGACCGGTAGCTGCGCGCCGGACACCGCCGTGGAAATCGGCTGGCGGGTGCAGCCGGACGACAAGACCGCCAGCTTCCTGCATTTCTGGCTGCCGGCACGGCCGACCGCCGATGCCACCAGGCAGGTACTGTCTGCCGCCCGGGTGACCACGCCGGACGGCCAGACGGTCACCCTGGCGCTCGGTCCGCCGCCGGGGCCGCGCGCGGTCGATCTGGTCCGCGATGGCCAGGTCTTCGGCCGGCTGGCCCTGCACCATGTCGGCGGCGCGACGGGCCGTGGCCGCCTGTCGCTGATGATCAAGCCGACCGCGCATGAGGAGGCGCATCCCGACCTGGCGCCGCACGGCCTGTGGCGGATCGCCCTGTGGCCGGGCGACATCGCGCCCGACGAGGTGGTGCATGCCCGCATCCAGCGCGACGACAGCCTGCCCAACTACCCGCTGCGCGGCCGGCAGTCCTTTTTCGAGGACTCGGCCTATGTGCGCTTCGACGCCGTCGGCCGGCCGCTCGCCGTCGACCCGACCAACCCCGCCTCGCCGATCCGTCGCGAGGGCACCCTCAGCCCCTTCGCCACCGGTGACGCCCCGGACGGCGTGATCGTCGCCGGCGGCTGGGTGCGCCGGTCAGGGGAGATGGCGCCCTATTCCTCCGGTGGGCCGGCCTCCGCCCCCTCCACCCGTGGCGGGCCCGACGCCGCCCTCGTCGCGGAGGACTCGCTGGTGCTCGGCGGCGTCATCGGCGCCGGTTCCCAGTCCGGCTCGCTGGTGGCGATGAACGGCACCAGCGTCGCGGCGCCGCAGCTGGCGCGCTGGATCGCCCTGCGCCTGCTGGTCGGCATGCCGACCGACCGCCAGGCGGTCGGGCAGGAGGCGGCGGTCCAGGAGGCGGGCTTTCCCCAGGCCGCCGCGCCGCCACCGGAATGGCGGGGTGCGGGTCGCATGGACGTCGCCGTCTTTCCGGACCTGCCGCGCCGCCTGGGCCCCGACGACGGCTGAGCGCGCACCCAATGAGAAAGGGGCGGCCCCGAGGACCGCCCCTTCCCGTCGTTCCATCCGGTGACCGGACCCCGGGAAGATCCCGGCGATCCGGCCGTTCCGGAAAACCTTACCAGGCTGCCGTGGCGCCCAGCAGGAAGACGACGCCGTCAGCGCTCTGGGTGGGGCTGCGGTCGTTCTGATAGAACACGACCTCGCCGTAGGGGGTGAAGCCCGGGAACAGCGCGTACTCCGCACCCACGCCTGCGGCATATCCCTCCATGTCCAGCGGCGCGCCACCGATCGTGCGGCTGTCCTGGTAGCCCAGCGCGTTGGCGCCGACCGTCAGGCCGTCGATCGAGTAGGTGGCACCGGCGCCGTAGATCTCGTACGAGCCGCCCGTGCCGGCCGAGCCGCCGGAGTCGGTATTGTCGCCGTAGAAGCCACCAATGCTGAAGCCGCCGAAGTTGGCGCGCACCGAGATGATGTAGGCGAACAGGTCGTTGGCGGTCGCCGACGTGGCGTCGGCGAAGGAGATACCGCCACCGAGAATGAAACTGCCACCCTCGAAGTTGAAGGTGTAGTTGCCGGCGATGTCGACGCGGTTCTCATACGTGGTGAACGCGTTCGACAGATCCGGATCGCCGTGGCGCTCCTCGTCGTTCGGAGCGAAGGAGATACCGATGTCGGCGTCGCCAAACTCACCGATATAGGTGATGCGGGTGCCGTCGGTGAAACCCTGGATCACCGCGGTGGAGTTGCCGCCCGGAGCGCTGGAGGCATAGCTGCCGAAGTCGCCGTCGGCGATGCCCGAACCGGTGGACGGTACGCCGAACGAGCCGAGGGTGGTGGTCACGCCTTCCTTGCCGCCGAGACGGACTTCGCCGAAGCCGCCGGAGACGTAGATCCAGCTCTCGTCGATCAGGAAGGTGGTGTCGCCGGTCTGATTGCAAGCCGAGTTAATGGTGATGTCATCGACATCGGCCGGATCGAAGTCCGGATTGATACCGCCCGCGCCATCGGACAGCGGGTCGCCGTCCTGATCCACTACGGTCGATGCCGTGGCACTGGAAGTGCCGCAGCGGTTACCGTCGGTATCGTCGATGTTGACCCGGAAACCGTACTCGAGACCGTTGTCAGACAAGCCGTCGCCGTTCAGGTTCAAGGTGGTGTCGACGCGGCCGCCATACTCACGATCATCCGGGCCCTCGCCGTCGTCGTCGACGACACCGAAGTTCACGTCCACCGAGCCGGTGATGTTGAGATCGATCTGGCCGTAAGCCGGCGCGGTGAGGCCCAGGGCGACGAGCGCGCTGGTGCCGAGCAGAACCTTCTTCATGTCCTCAATTCCTCCACGGAAATGGCCGGTCGGCGGGAACCGTCCGTTCGGCACCGCCGGCGGCCGCATTGGGTCGATCAGGCGACCGGCCCGGGCCGCCGCGAGGGACGGCACCGGATCCGGCCTGAACTTGGAGTGGGGATCGCCCGGCAACCGGCCGGGCAGCCCCGTTCGCCTCCGGTCTGCGCTCCATCAGCGAACGGCCGAAGAATACGGGGGGATTGGATAAATCAACAATCCGGCAATGAGGTTGATACCCAGCAAACATCGGGCAAGTGACAAAAGAAACACAGTATTCTGTCTAGTATTTATTTGTTAACTATACCGGCAGTATTCTTTTGTTAATTTTCCTCACTATCGCGAGCAAACACATGGCCACAGGCACCAAGTGAATCACGTCATTCACGATCTAATATATCGCCGATGCGTGTATGGATGGAGGTCTGTGGGAATCATGCCACGCGCCACCTTGCCGGCGCGCTGGCCGCCGGCCGCGATCGGGCCGCGAGGCGGTTCCCTGGTCGGGTGAGCAGGCCAAGCCCGTTCGTCTGGAGTCCGCGATGACGGGAGGGGGACAGCGAGGCAGGGGCGCGGCAGATGCCGCCGCTGGGCGTCCCGGGTCTTCCCTGGTGGAGCCGCCCCGGAGAGTGGGCAAGGCATAGGTTCCGGGATGGTGCGGTTGTGGGGACCACACCCGCGGTCCACCAGGGAAGAGGCCGGTGGTCAGCCGCCGATCGTCAGCACCAGGGCGAAGATCAGGGCCACCACGCAAGAGGCGAAGACGCTCGACAGAGGCGACATCGCCTTCTGTAGGTTTTCGCGCCAGATCGTTTCCGAAGCCGTTTCACATTCCCGTCTCATTTGCGTATTCCTTCCAACCGGCTTGGCATGGGCAAGATGACGGCTGATGCGCTTCGGCGATGTAGGATTTCCCACAATCCGGCAGAAATGCGTGGCGCCCTCGCGGCGGGGCGCGTCGGGGCGGGCGCGGTGAGCACGCAACCGCCCTTTCTCGACCGCCTGGCGGAGGCCGATCGCCGGGTGCTGGTCGACCGGCTGAGCGTGCGCACCTACCAGCGCAACGAGTCGATCATCGAGCTCGCCGATGGCGGCGTGGACGTCTTCTTCGTCCTCGAGGGCCGGGCGCAGGTGATCATCTATTCGAGCGAGGGCAAGGTCGTGGGCTACCGCGCCATCGGGCCCGGCGACATTTTCGGCGAGCTGGCGGCCATCGACGGCCGGCCGCGCTCAGCCAGCGTGGTGGCGCAGGAGAGAAGCCGGGTCGGGCGGCTCGGCCGCGCGGCGTTCCGCGAGCTCGTCGAATCCGCCAACGGCCTCGCCTGGGTGATGATGGAGCACCTGTCCACCCAGATCCGCAACCTGACGGGCCGCATCTTCGAGTACAGCACGCTGGTGGTGCGCGAGCGGGTGGTGCGCGAGATCCTGCGCCTGGCGGAAAACGGCGGCGCCGGCGCGGATGGCGGCAACCAGGCGCGCATCCACCCGGCCCCCACCCATTCCGACCTGGCGGCGCAGATCAGCACCCACCGCGAGGCGGTGTCGCGGGAGATGAGCGCGCTTTCCAAGCGCGGCCTGATCGAGAAGCGCGCCGGCGCGCTGATCCTGCACGACCTGGCGGCCCTGCGGGCGCTCTGCCCGGAGGACTGAGGCCGGACCCGGCGGAACCCGCCGGCTCAGCTGGCCCCACGCAGCCGCCGCCAGCCGGCGATCATCGCGTCCACCGCGCGGTCGGCGGCGGCCAGGTCGGTCATGTGGGAGATGACCGAGATGCGCATCACCCAGTCCGCGCCCCAGTCGGAGCCGGCGACGAAGCAGGCATCGCTTGCCTGCACCGCGGCGATCACGGCGGCCGTGGCCTGGTTGCGCCGCTCCCGGTCGCCGTCTCCGAACTGCACGATGACCTGGTTCAGCACCACGTCGTTGAGCACCCGCACGCCGGGCTCTGAGGCCAGGCGGGCGGCCATGTGGCGGGCGAGCCGGCAGTGCCGGCCGACCATCTCCGCCACGCCGTCGCGGCCGAGATGGCGCAGCATCGCCCAGACCGGCAGGCCGCGGGCCCGGCGCGACAACTCCGGCACCAGGGCGGAAGGCACGCGGTCGCCACCGGCGATCTCCGGCAGATAGCTCGCCTGGATGGTCATCGCCCGGCGATGCGCCTCGCGGTGGCGGACAATGGCGAAGCCGGTGTCGAAGGGCGTCTGCAGCCATTTGTGCGCATCCGTCGACCAGGAGTCGCAGAGCTCCAGCCCCTCGGTCAGCGCGCGCGTGTCCGGGCAGGCGCGGGCCCACACGCCGAAGGCGCCATCCACGTGGACCCAGGCCCAATGCGCGGCCGCGATCCGGCAGATCGCCGGGAAGGGGTCGAAGGCGCCGGTGTTGATCTGCCCGGCCTGGGCGATGACGATCATCGGCCCGCTGCGCGCCGCCATCTCCACGGCCAGCGCGTCCGGCCGCATGCGGCCCTGGGCGTCCGACGGGATGGTGACCACGCGGCGATGGCCGAACCCCAGATATTGCAGGCCGGCGAAGACGGTCTGATGCGCCTCGGCGCCGATGAAGACATGCACGGGCGGCGCGCCGAACAGACCATCGCCGTCGGGATCCCAGCCATAGGCGCGCAATTGCTGTCCCCGCGCGGCGGCGAGGCAGACGAAGCTCGACACCGTGGCGCCGGTGCAGAAGCCGATCGAGGCTTCGCGCGGCAGGTCGAGCAGGTCGAGCAGCCAGGCCTCCGCCACCTCCTCGATCGCGGCCGTGCCCGGCGTGGGCGTGTGGTAGGCGCTGTTCTGGCCCCAGGCGCTGGCCAGCCAGTCCGCGGCGACGCCGACCGGGTGCGAGGCGCCCAGAACCCAGCCGAAGAAGCCGGCCGCCGGCATCGCCATGAGGCCTGGCTCCACCGAGGCCGCGAGGTCGTCGATCACCTCCGCTCCCTCGGCCCCGCGCTCGGGCAGCGGCCGCATCAGGGCGTCGCGCAGCTGCCGGTAGTCGAGCCGGGGCTGGTGCGGCCGGTCGCCGAGCGACCGGCGGAAGGCGGTGGCGTGGTTGAAGGCCTGGCGCAGCGCGGAGAGCGCGGCCTCCTCGGCATGACCGTCGCGGGAGGGGACGACGATGGCTCCGTCGGGCATGGCACTCTCCGTCGCTGGCAGGACGCATGCGGGCCAGGGCCGGCATGTCCCTCTCTTCTATTCCCTGGAGGTTTCAGCCCGATCGCGCGGCGGCCGGCGATTTGTTTCAGCGGTGTTTCCGCACCGGCCGGTCAGCGGAAACCACTGGCGACGCCGTCGCGCACCATGGTGCCGATATCGCCGAGGCGCCGCAGCGCCGCCTTCAGCCGCCGGCGCTCCGGTGCCAGGATCTCCATGGCGACGGCGTTGCCGGGGGCCCGCCCGGCCACGATATCGGCGATCTGCTGGCGCAGGATCAGCGCCATGAACAGTTCCTGGCTGTCGACGAGGGCGGCGGCATCCTCCCGGCCGATGGCCTCGCGATCCCGCAGCGCGGCCAGCCGATCCGCCGTCGCGGTCGCGGCGATGCCGTGCGCCAGCGCCATCGTCCGCGCGCCCGCCACGATGGGGAACAGGCCGGCGATCTTCAGGTCGAGCCGACCATCCTTCATGCGTAGGCCGCCGAACAGCCCCAGCGGCGGCTGGAAGCGCTCGACCTCGAGCGACATCAGCTTGAGGAAGTCGAAGGCGTCGGTGGCCCGGCCGACGGCGTGGTCCAGCAAGGCCCGCGCCAGCGTCTCGTCCCCCTCGACCACGGCGAAATCGAAGAAGATGTCGACGTTCAGCAGGTCCTCGGGGCTCTGCTTGGCGATCCAGGCATCGACCTGACCGCGCCAGCCGGCCACGTCGTGGCGCCAGGCCGTGTTGCGCGCCATCACCCCGCCCTTGCAGAAGGGCACCCCGGCGGCGTCGAGCAGGACGTTCATCCGCTCGGCGAAGGCGGCGAACCAGGCGTCGTCCGGCGGCGCGCCGTCATGGATCAGGGCGTTGTCCTGGTCGGGGGCGAGCAGGCTTTCGCCGCGGCCGCCGGAGCCGAGCACCAGCACGGCATGGGGCGCCGGGGCGGGTCCGTGGGCGCGGACGGTTTCCGCCAGCGCCAGTTCCGCCGCCCGCCGCGTCGTCTGCCGCATGATCTCCGAGATCACCCCGGCGACCTCGCGCGCGCCCAGGCCCTCGGCCAGCAGTGCCGCCGCCAGGTCCGGCAGCTGGTCGCGCAGCTGCCGCATGGTCGCGGCGTCAGGAGCGGCGGCCAGGCCGTCGCCGATGGCGAGCCTGGCGCCGGCCCGCACCTTCAGCAACGTGCGCGCCGTGATGATGCCGACGACCGTGCCGCCCTCGCCGGTCACCACCAGATGGCGGATGCCCAGCCGGTCCATGCGGCCGATCGCCTGGAACACCAGGGCCGTCGCCGGCAGCCCTTCGAGCGGGCCCGACCCCACCGCGCCGAGCGGCCGGCCGAGCGCCTCGCCACCGGACGCGGCCACGGCCCGCAGCACGTCGCGCTCGGTGACGATCGCCTCGGGGCGCTGGCGGTCGCGGCCGACCAGGACGGAGCTGATTCGCCGGGCGTTCATCAGGGCGACGGCCTCGGCCAGCGGCGTCTCCGGCGGCAGCACGACCGGGTCCGGCGTCATCAGTTCGCCCAGCCGATGCCGGTAGGCGAATCCGTCGACGGCGCCGCCGTTCATGGATACCAGCCCGCCTGGCGCTGCTGGGCGATCAGCACCCGGGCCCGGGCGGCGAAGGCCGTCGCCGCGCCGAAGGTGGTGACGCCCCGGTCGGCCAGCAGCGCGAACTGGCGGGCCAGCACCTCCGCCGTCACCAGGGCATCGCCCAGCGCGGTGTGGCGGCCGCGCGCCTCGACGCCGTAGCGGTCCGCCAGCGTGTCGAGATTGAGATCGCTCAGCCGCGGCTCCAGGGCCGAGGCCAGGTGGCCGGTGTCGAGCAGCGGCAGGTCCGGGAACGGGGTCGCCGCTTCCGCGGCCTGCCGGCGCAGGATGGCGCGGTCGAAGCCGATATTGTGACCGGCCAGAACCGTCCCTTGGGCCAGCGCCGCGAGCCGGGCGATGCCCTCGCCGATGGCAGGGGCGCCGGCGACCATGGCGTCGTCGATGCCATGCACGGCCCTGGAGGCGGCCGGAATCGGCTGGCCGGGATCGATCAGCATGTCGATCGCCTCGTGCGGGAAGAGACGCGCGCCATGCAGGCGCACCGCGCCGATCGAGACCACGCGGTCGCGCCCGACGTCGAGGCCCGTGGTCTCGGTGTCGAGCACGGTGACCGGCAGATCGGCGAGGGGCAAATCGTCGGTGACGGGTGGCGCCCAGGGTGGCCGGTCGTGCAGGTCGAGGGCGTGCGCCACCGCGCCGCGCTCGGCCAGCGCCCCGGCCGGGATCACCAGGACCGCGCCGCCCAGGCCCTCGGGGACCGCCAGCCTGACATCGATCGCCGCGCCGTCGGTCAGCCGCAGGCTGGCCGGCAGCGGACCGCCAGCCTGGCGCGCGCGGGCCAGCGCCTCGGTCAGGCCGTGGCGCTCCAGCGCGGCGAAGACCGATGTGCCGATGGCGACACGCTCCCGCCCCAGCGCCTCGGCCGCGCGCGGATTGACCAGGCTGACGAGACCGGTCTCGGTGAAGGCCAGCAGGCCTTCGTCGACGGCGCCGAGGATCGCCGACCAACGTTGCTGCGGCCGGGCAAGCGCCTCGGCCTGGCGTTCCGTGAAGCCTTCCAGCGCCCGCGCCAGCGCCGCTACCTCGCCGCCCGCCTCGGCGGCGAGGCCGGCTGACAGGCCGGATCGGGTCGGGCGGGTCGGGTCGAGCGCGATGACCGAGCGGCGCAGGCGCTCCAGCTCGTCGCAATGGCCGTCGAACTGCACCACCACGCTCCACAGCCCGAAGAGAGCGAGGGCGATGCCGGCGATCAACGCCCAGGCCGCCAGGTCGGGTCCGCCGGCGAAGCTGGGCTGGCCCAGCAGCGCGGCGCCGGTGACCAGCAGCACGCCCGCCGCCGCGGCGACGACCGCCAGGAACAGGCCGCGCCGCAGGCTGGCAGGCGCCATCTAGCGCGCGTCCCGCCGGGCCAGCGAGGCGACGGCGGCGGCCACGGCGCGATGATCGGCCATCTTGTCGAAATCCTCGGCGATGCGCACCAGGTGAAAGCGCAGATTGTTCTGCACCATGGTGAAGTCCTCGCCGCGCAGCGAGGCATGGATGGGCAGGTAGCGGAAGACGGTGCGGCCGGCCTCGCGCCCGATGTCCTGCGCCATCCGGGGCGCGGCCAGCTGCGCCTGCTCCAGCCGGCCGCGAATCACCTCGATCCAGCCCTGCCAGCCGTCGGGCAGCGCCGCCGGCGTGCCGTGCGCGGTGAAGCAGTCGGCCACCAGCAGCATCAGGCCGGGGACCAGATCGGCCTCGCCGGCGGTTCCGTCAGCAGGCAGGTGCGGGCGCAGCTTGGCCTCCATCACCACCGTCAGATCGGCCAGGCAGGCGGCGTAGGCCTCCCAGCGGCAACGCTCCATCGCCGCCAGAAAGTCCTTTTCCAGGAACAGCTTGGACCACATCAGCCCGGCCCGGACCCGGCAGTATTCGACGACGCCCTTCTGCGACATGAAGGCGGCACGGCTTTCCAGGAAACGGGCCAGGTCGCCGGCATCCGCCAGCATCTCCTTGCGCCGCAAGCTCGCGAACAGGCCCATTTGGAGGTTCCACAGTAGGGAAATATTTGTTCTTGCCGGATCGAAGTCTGTGCTAATGTCTACTTTAGCACGTCAAAGCCGAAATCAAAAAAGACTCCACGCTTTAATCCAACTGTAACCGCACCCGACCAAGTATCCGCCTTGGCCTCAAGGGTGCGCGGCCGAACGTGCGAAAGGGGAGGAGACGCGAGAGGCCGTTCCGCTTGGGGAACCGGCCCGCCGCGCCGCCTCTATGGTCAGTGAACCTTGCCGTTGCGGTGGTCCCTCCAGGGGGCCGCGACGACGCGCGGCATCTAGAGAGGCTCGACGGTATGGCTGCTCGTTCCGACATTACACCGGAAAAGGCAGCGGCTCACTGGGCGAAAACCAAGGCGCTCATGTGGACCTGCCTGATCATCTGGTTCATCTTCGGCTTCGCGATCCATCTGTTCGCGGACGCGCTCAACGACATCGTCATCATCGGATTCCCCCTCGGCTGGTATTTCGCCGCCCAGGGCTCGCTGATCGTCTTCGTCATCATCTGCTTCTGGTTCGCCTCGAAGCAGAACCGGATCGATGAAGAGTTCGGCATGTCCGGTCACGAGGAATAGGAGACGCGTCATGGCAAACGGTCGCGACTTCACCTCCAATCTCGGCAGGATCTACGGTACCTACACCGGTGGCTTCATCGGTTTCGTGATCCTGCTGGCCATCCTCGAGCAGATCGGCCTTCCCAACGAGATCATCGGCTATCTGTTCATCTTCTTCACCATCGCGGTCTATGCCGGCATCGGCATCATGAGCCGCACCATGCAGGTGTCGGAGTATTACGTCGCGGGCCGCAAGGTGCCGGCGTTCTACAACGGCATGGCGACGGCGGCGGACTGGATGTCCGCGGCATCCTTCATCGCCATGGCCGGCGGGCTCTACGCCCAGGGCTACACCTACATGGCCTTCGTGCTGGGCTGGACCGGGGGCTACGTGCTGGTGGCGGTGCTGATCGCGCCCTACCTGCGCAAGTTCGGTGCCTACACGGTGCCCGACTTCCTCGGCTCCCGCTATGGCGGCAATGTCGCCCGCTTCATCGGCATCATCGTCCTGTTCTGCTGCTCCTTCACCTACATCGTGGCGCAGGTCACGGGTGCCGGCGTGATCGCCTCGCGCTTCCTCGGCATCCAGTTCGAGGTCGCTGTGTTCGTCGGCCTCGTCGGCATCCTGGTCTGCTCGATGCTGGGCGGCATGCGGGCAGTGACCTGGACGCAGGTGGCGCAGTACATCGTGCTGATCATCGCCTACCTGATCCCGGTCGTCATCCTGTCGACCCAGGTCACCGGCGTACCCATCCCGCAGTTGATGTATGGCGAGGTGCTGCAGCAGATCCAGGATCTGGAGATGAACTCCGAGGCCCTCGCGGGGGCGTCGCCGTTCCTGCAGACACCGCAGACTTTCACCGAGGGCCTGAACTTCTTCGCCCTCATCGCCTGCCTGATGATCGGCACGGCCTCGTTGCCGCACGTGCTGATGCGTTTCTTCACCACCCCGTCGGTGCGTGAGGCGCGCAAGTCCGTGGCCTGGTCGCTGCTGTTCATCTTCATCCTCTACTTCACGGCACCGGCCTACGCCTCGTTCGCGAAGCTGGAAGTCTACTCCAACGTGCTGGGCGCGGATCTCGGCTCGCTGGAGTCGGTACAGGCCCTGCCCGAGTGGATCTTCATCTACGGCCCGCTCGAGCTGGTGCGCATCTGCGGTGTCTGGGCAACCGACGCGCAGGCGGTGTTCGATGCCTGCTCGGCGGCCGGGGTCACCCTGCTCAGCCACAACCAGTTCGGCATCGTCTCCGACACGGTGGTGATCGCCACGCCGGAAATCGCCGGCCTGCCCTATGTCATCGCCGGCCTGGTGGCCGCCGGTGGTCTGGCGGCCGCGCTGTCGACGGCGGACGGGCTGCTGCTGGCCATCGCCAACGCGCTCAGCCACGACATCTACTACCGGATGATCGACCCGAACGCGACGGCCCGCCGACGGCTGATCGTCGCCCGCATCCTGCTGATCCTGGTGGCCCTGTTCGCCGCCTGGGTGGCGTCGACGCGGCCGGGCGGCATTCTGGCGCTGGTGGCCTGGGCCTTCTCGCTCGCAGCGGGCGGCTTGTTCCCGGCGCTGGTGATGGGTGTCTGGTGGAAACGCACGACCAAGCAGGGAGCCGTGTGGGGCATGATTGCAGGCTTCTGCGTCACGCTGTTCTACCTGCTGGTTACGCGCTACTTCCCGGAGACCGGTGTCAGCGTCTTCCTGATGTCGCCCTTCGGCGAGGCACCGACGCCTAACGGTGTCGGCTGGTTCGGCGTCGCCAACATCTCCGCCGGACTGTTCGGTATTCCGGTCGGCTTCCTGGTGACCTACCTGGTCTCGAAGGCCACACCTGAACCGAGCGCGGAGATGCAGGCGTTCATCGACGAGCTGCGCATCCCGAGCGGCAGGGTCATGATGGAAGAGAAGTCGTAATCCCGCGACCGATCTTCGGTTGACTTCGAGGGGCGGGGCCCGCGCGGCTCCGCCCCTTTTCTTGGCCTGGGCCCATTCTGCGGCCGGGCCGTCGTCCGCTGTTGCAGCCGGCACCCCGGCCTTGCGATAGTCGGGACAGGAACGCGCGAGACGGCAGGGCGAGGGCAGACAGCGGTGAGCGATCCGTTCTGGGATCTCTGGTATTTCCACATCCCCAACTACCTGCTGGCGGCGCTGTTCTACACCATGATCGCGCGCTTCGGCATGGGGCTGTTCATCCCCCATGACTGGCCGAACTACATCTGGCGCTGGTTCCTGCGGCTGACCGATCCGGTCCTGCGCGCGACCGCGCTGCTGACGCCGGGATTCATCCAGGGCGCCTATCTGCCGCTCTTCGCGCTGATCTGGATCGCCCTGCTGCGCATCGCATTATTCCTCCTCATGCTCTCGACCGGCGCCATCCCCTCGCTGCGCGACCTGCTGGTCACCGGCTAGACCCGCCACACCCGTCTCTGAAATTCCGGAGCGTGCCCCTTGGCGCGGCACCGTCACGTCCCCAGTATCTAGAATTGCGCTGAGGAACGACGCCGGACGCTTCGGCTTGGAACAGATTCGCCTCGCTGCAGAGCATTCGACCCGGCGCGGCCTCGGCTTCGCCGGTCTGGCGATCTTCACGACCATGCTGGGCTTGAGCTTCTACCCGGCGCTTGCGCTGAAGACCGGCGCGGCCCTGCTGCTGATCACCGCCGTGATCCTCTATTTCAAGGCCTACATGGCGCCCACCCGGAACGTGCGCGACACCGAGGTCTGGCTGATGATCGGGGACCGCATCGACATGCCGCTGGAAGCCGCCCAGCGGGTGATCGGCCGGCTGCTGCAGGAGCTCTATCGGCGATACGCCGCCTGGACGGTGGCCGCCGCCGGCGGCACCTGGGTCTGCGGCCTGATCGTCGGCGTGCTCTTCGAACCGCGGGCGCTCTGAGCGCCGCCCAGCCGGGCGTCCACCTCAGCCCAACGTCCAGGTCAGCCGGGCGTCCAGGTCAGCCCAGCGTCCAGGTCAGGGCGCACAGGCCGAGGCACGACCCCGTCCACACGATCATCGTGACGTCGTCGTCGCGCGGCCGGCCGGCGGCGCGCTGGAACGCCGCCGCCGGCACCCCGCTCACCACCACCAGGCCGAAGCCGATCAGCAGGGTATGCAGGAAGATCAGCACCCGGGGTGCGGCCAGCACCACGTCGGGCAGCAGGAAGGGCGTCCAGATCAGCATCGCCTCGAAGATCGGCGACTCGACAGCGGTGATCAGGGCGATGCCGGAGAGGACCAGAAACCAGATGCGCGGCTCCATGGGGAAGCGCCCCTGTCCCTACTCGGCCGCCGGACGGCGTGCGAGCGCCGCCAGACAGTCGTCCGGCAGGGTCTCGATCGGCGCGAAATCGCGATGGGCGATCCATTCGGGCCGCTGGAAGTTGCGGATGTGGTTCTCCACGTGGCAGAGCGAGAGATAGACGATGGTGCGCCCGAACGGGCTGATGTTCGGCGGGCTGGCATGGACCAGCAGCGAGGAGAACATCAGCACGCTGCCGGCCGGTCCGGTCGGCGCGACGCAGCCGCCCTCCTCCGCCAGCCGGGTGACCGTCTCGCGGTCGAGCGTCCACAGGGGATAGCTCGTCGTGGCGAGGTCGTGACCAGCGGCGACCACGCCCTTCTTGTGGCTGCCCGGAATGAACAGCAGCGGCCCGTTCGCGGCGGTGACGTCGTCGAGGAAGACGGCGATGTTCATGGCGCGCGGCTCCGGCATCTCGTCGTCGCGCTTCCAGGTGCCGTAGTCCTGGTGCCACTGCCAGACCTCGCCGTCGAAAGCCGCCTTGGCGTTGACCTTGAACTGGTGCATGTAGACCGGACCGTCGAGCAGCTGGCGCACCGGCTCGACCAGGCGCGGGTGGCGGCCGAGCCGGCGGAAGGCCTCGTTGTAGGTATGGGCCGCGAAAGCGGTGCGGGCGACGCCGGAGCTTTCGCGCCAGACCTCCTCGCGGTCAGAGGCGTAGACCTCCTCCGAGGCCGCCTTCAGCACCGCCGTCTCCGCCGGGGTGAAGCGGCCCTCCATGAAGATGTAGCCCTCACGGTCGAAGGCCTCGATCTGGTCGTTGCTGAGCTTCATGGTGACATCCTCCCCAAGCGTCCGGGCGTGCCGCGACCGGTCATCGGCAGATTAGCGCCGGGCCGTCGGGAAATCACGCTCGGAGAAAGCGCCGCGCATTGCCCTCCGCGATCCGCCGGCCGACCCCCTCGTCGAGCCGCCCGATCGCCGTCACCGCCCGCCGCGCGGAGAAAATAGGCCAGTCGCTGCCCAGGACAATGGCGTCCGGGCCCAGCGCCGAGACCGCGAGATCGATCGCCGCGGTGTCGAAGGAGGCGCAGTCGACCACCAGCCGGCCGGCCAGGCGCGCCGGCTCGGGCCGTGGCAGACCGCGCGTCTCCGCCACGTGGTCGATGCGGGAGAGCAGGAAGGGGAAGCTGCCGCCGAGATTGGCGACGTGCACCCGGAGTTCGGGGTGGTCCTCCATCAGGCCGCCCATCACCAGGGTGACCATCACCTCGCTCAGCCGATGCTGCACGGCGAGGCTGATATGCCGCTGCTCGGGATTGTCGGGGAGGTCGGCCGCCGCGTCGACCGGTGGCGCGCCCGGCAACGGGCCCGGGTGGATGAAGGCGTAGACGCCAAGCCGCTCGATCGCCCGCAGCACGGGCTCGACGCGCCGGGCGGCCTGCCGGGACAGGAAGGCATCCGCCGGCAGGATGGCGCCCGCCATGCCGTCCTCCCCCACCGCCGCCTCCAGAACCGCGACCGCCTGCTCGATGTCGGCGAGCGGCAGGGCCGCCAGCGCCCGGAACCGATCGGGCCGCGCGGCGGCGAGATCGGCGGCCGCGCGGTTGTAGAGGGCGAGCAGCGGGGCCGCCTCGTGCGCCGGCAGGCTGTCGATGCCGAACAGCCCCGGCAGGGAGATCACCTGCAGGTCGACGCCGTCCGCCCGCATCGCCGCCAGCCGCCGGTCGGGATCGCTGTAATCGTCACCGAAGGCGAGGCGTTCGTTCGGGATCACCAGCCAGCGCGACCCGTCCGCTTCCGCCACGATGCGCGGCGGCCGGTCGCGTTCCGCCAGCCGCGCTGCCAGCGCCGGCGGCAGCCAGTGGCAGTGCATGTCGATCGTCATGGCCGTCGCCGTCGGGAGGTTGAGGTCAGGTGAGCGTCGCCACCACCAGCGAGAACAGCGCCGGATTGGCGACGAGGACGCCGAGCAGGATGGCGATCAAATAGACGGAAATCGCGGTCATGACGACGGTCTCCCAGAAGCAAGACAGGAGGTGTCAGAACAAGAGGCCAGGCAGCCAGGTAGCGAGCGCCGGAAACAGCAGCAGCAGTATGATCAGGGCGGCGTCGGCGCCCAGGAACGGCACGATGCCGCGATAGAGCGTGGCGAGTGGCATGTCCGGCTGCTGGGCGCGGATGACGAACAGGTTCATGCCGACCGGCGGGGTGATCAGGCCGACCTCCACCACGACCACGACGAGCACGCCGAACCAGATGGGATCGAAGCCGAGCGCGATGACCAGCGGCAGGAACACCGGCACGGTGATCAGGATCATGCCCAGCGCGTCGAGGAAGCAGCCGAGGATCAGGTAGAAGCCGATCAGGAGCAGGATGACGATGGTGGCGGAGAAGCCCATCTCCTGCACCCACTCGACCAGCCCCTGCGGCAGCCGGGTGAGCACCAGGAAATAGGCGAAGTAGTAGGCCATGATGACGATGAAGAAGAGCATCGCCGCGGTGCGCACGGTCTCGACCACCGCCTCCATGGCACCCCTCGGCGAGAGCCGGCCGGTGGTGAAGCCGAGCGCGATGGCCAGCGCAGCACCGATCGCCGCCGCCTCGGTCGGGCTGAACAGACCGACATAGATGCCGCCGATCGAGACCAGGAAGAGAACCAGCATCTCCCACATGCGCGCCACTTCCGCCAGCCGCTCCAGCCCGCGGATGCGCGGGGTGGCCGGTGCCCAGTCGGGTCGCGCGCGGCAGATCAGCCAGACCACGACGATGTGCAGGAAGGCGAGCACGATGCCCGGGATCAGCCCGGCGGCAAACAGCTCCTCCACCGGCGTCTGGGCGATGATGGCGTAGACGATCAGGATCACCGAGGGCGGGATCAGGATGCCCAGCGTGCCGCCCGAGGCGACCGCCCCGGTCGACAGCCTGTCGTGGTAGCCGTAGCGCTTCATCTCCGGGATGGCGATGCGCGACATGGTGGCGGCGGTGGCGAGCGAGGAGCCGCTGACCGCCCCGAAGCCGGCGCAGGCCCCGATCGAGGCCATGGCCAGCGTGCCGCGCCGGCCGGTGAACAGGGCGTTGGCGGCGCGGAACAGGTCCCGGCTCATGCCCGAGCGGGCGGCCACCGCCCCCATCAGCAGGAACAGCGGCACCACGGTCAGCGAGTAGCCGTTCGACAGCTCGAAGGGTGTGTTGCCCAGTCGGTTGAGTGCGCGATGCCAACCATCGAGGCCGGCATAGCCGAGCAGGCCCGCCACGCCCATGGCGACGCCGACCGGGATGCGCAGCAGGACGAGGGCGATCAGGCCGACGACGCTGATGAGGCCGATGATCTCCGGGCTCATGCCTGGCGCCGTGGCCCGCGGACGAGCCGCCAGATGACGGCGAGCATGGCCAGCGCGGCGAGCCCCATGCCGAAGATGATCGGCACCCAGTACCAGATCAGCGAGATGCGCAAATCCATGGTTGCGTCACCGAAATCCAGGGTGTCGAGCGCCGGCTGCACGCCCCGCCAGGTGATCAGCGCCAGCAGCGCGAAGGAGAGGATGGCGGCCACCATGCGCAGGAAGGCGACGACCGGCGCCGGCACCACCTGGTCGATGACGTCGACCGTCACCTGCTCGTCCTTGAGGAACGTCTCTGCCATGGCGAAATAGACGGTGAGCACCAGCAGGAACTGGACGATCTCCACCTTGCCGAACAGCGGCGCGTTCCAGATCAGGCGCAGGAACACGTCCAGCACCATGATCCCCATCATGGCGACCAGGAAGACGCAGGCGAGCAGCGTGAAGGCGCGGGTGATCCAGGCCATGGCCCCTCCTCGCCGCGCCTTCCCCTACGGCCGCCCCGCCGCCTAGCGGTACTGCTCGGCCAGTTCCAGCATGCGGTTGTAGAACTCACGGGCCGGCAGGCCCATGGCCTCGGTCGCCTCGATGCGCGCCTCGATCACGCCGGCGGCGGCATCGGTGAAGGCCTGCTGCTCGGCCTCGCTCAGCTCGATGACCTCGACGCCCTGTTCCTCCATGTACTGGCGGCCCTCGACCTCGACCGCGTCCCAGCGCTCGCCGGCGATCTCCGCCGCGACCCGGCCCGTGGTCTCGTCGATCAGCTGTTGCAGGTCCTCCGGCAGGGCGGCATAGCTGTCCGGGTTCATGACCACCGCGAAGGTGGCGATGTAGCTGTCGAGCTCGGTGGTGTAGCCGAGCAGGTTGCCGAGCCGGAAGCCGTAGACGCCGTCATAGGGCATCACCAGCCCGTCGATGACGCCGGTGTCCAGGCTCTCGGCGATCTGGTCGGGCGGCAGGCCCTGCGGCGTGGCGCCCCAGGCCTCCAGCACCTCGCTGACCACGGCGGAGGGGTGGCGGATGCGCAGGCCGGCGAGGTCGCCGGGCTCGCGCACCGGGGTCTCGCGGGTGTGCACGTGACCCGGCGCGTGCGAGAGCAGGTAGAGGATGCGCACGCCGCGATGCTCCTCGGCCAGGTATTCGTCGACCAGGTCCATCAGCACCATGTTCGCCTGGGAGGCGCTGTCGAAGATGCCCGGCAGGTGGGTCAGTTCCATCAGCGGGAAGCGCCCGGCCGGCAGGCCGTGCAGCACGAAGGCGATGTCGGCGTCGCCGCGGCGGGCGAGATTGTACTGCTCGGCCACCGGCCCCATCTGGCCGGCCGGGAACAGCTCGAGCTGCAGCCGTCCGTCGGAGCGCTCGGCCAGTTCTTCCTGCCATTCGATGAAGGTCAGCGCGTGCTGCTGGTGCACCGGCGGCAGGAAGCTGCTGAGCCGCAGGGTGTAGGTATCCTGCGCCGCCGCCGTCTGGGCGGCGAGCAGCAGGGCGGTGCCGGACAGCAGGCCCAGGGTGATGGTGCGCATCGAAATCTCCTCCCTATCGACGGGCGTGGCCGCGCGCCAGGAGCTGGCGTGAGCCCGCGATCGTCTTGTTCCGTGACGGCTTTTCCGCCTTCAGGCAGCAAGTCTAGCGCACCTTGGTGAGATGCCAACCGGCTTTTGGTCCCATTCCCGGTGGGGTGATGGCGCCGCCGGCGCACCTACTTTGTGCGATGGCAGGGCGATGGATGGGTGGCGGTACTCAATTTCTGAAATAGTCTTTTGCGACAATCTCGCATTCAGGTCGAACAATCCGGGGGAGTGAGAGGATGGCCGTCGCCGGCGAGTTACAGGCCCTTCCCTTCGGTTCGCTGATCGGCGGGCCGCTCGATGCCGCCATCGAGGCGCAGGCCAGGGCGGCACTGTCCTCGGTCAACTTCATCAAGCAGATCGGCTTTCAGGAAGGCGAGGGCGAGACGGCGGACCAGATCCGCAACATCGCCTTCGTGGTGAAGAAGGGCGAGACCGAGACGCGCATCGAGGTGCCGCTGCTGACCATCGTGCCGATCCCGTTCATCCGCATCGACGAGATGACGATCGATTTCAAGGCGAACATTACCTCCACCACGGAGAGCGAGGACAAGACCGTCGAGTCGACCTCCGCCGGCGGCAAGGTGAACGCCAGCGCCCGCTACCTCTTCTTCAAGGCCGAGCTGGAGGCGTCCTTCTCCTCCAAGAAGGATTCCGAATCGACAAGGAGCTCGCGCTACGCCGTCGAGACCACGATCGACGTGCATGTCCACGCCTGTCAGGACGAACTGCCCGCCGGACTCGCCAAGATGCTCAACATCCTCGCCGACACCATCCAGGCGCCGCAGCCGACCGCGCCACCGGCCGGCGGCGAGGAGGAGACGGAGACCAATAACAACCGCCGCCGCCGCAACCCACCCTCCGGCGACTAGGCGCGCCGGGTCGTGGCGGACCTGCAGCAGATCGTCGGCGCCATCCTGCGCGACCTCGCCAAGGCGCGGTTCGGCGCCGACCTCTACTCACGCTCGATCTCGCGCTACTACGAGGGCGACGCGCTGTTGCGCAAGTTCCCGGTGCCGCGCAGCGAGATCGAGGAAGCCGAACTCGACCTGAAGTTCACCATCGCCGACGTCACCGCAAGCCGGGTCGACGCCGAAACGCGGGAGGCCAACACGGCGGTGGTGCTGGAACGCGGCGTCGAGCGCATCGTCGCCACCTTCATGGACCTGGCGCGGGACTTCGCCGACGCCGGGGAGAACGCCGACCTCCGGAACCGGCTGCACGAGGTCCTGGGGCGCGGCTTCAACTCCACGGTGCTCAGGGTCGAGCTGCGCCAGCAGCTGATGCGCTACTTCATCGACAACTATCCCCAGCTGATCGACGACGAGGGACGGTTCTCGGTCGCCGACGCGCTCGCCGGCATGGCGCGGCCGATGGGCTGGGCTTTCGCCGACCACCGGCGTGACGGCTACACGGCCGAGGATGCCGGCGCGGCGATGGCGCCGGTCTTCGACCACGTGCTGGCCGAGGACCGCTTCCGCTCCGCGCTGGAGGGATTGCGGGAGCCCATCGGCGCGGTCTGGCGCACCTATATGGACACCCGCCTCGAGGTCGCGGTCGACGGGCCGACGCTGTCTGAACTGTCCGACAGCGCCGTCTCGACACTGAAGATCAGGGCGACGGTGCGCAACATGGTGTGGGCGGAGGTGAAGGTGGACGAGCACACCTACCGCTACACGCTGACCGGCGAGTGAGCGGGGGGCGATCGCGATGGCCGACGAAGTCGAGGATGGCGGCGGCACCAGGGGCGGCGACGGGGAAGGCGATGGCGGCGCGCCGACGCCGCGCCAGGCCGCCCCGCTGCCCGGCCAGCAGGGCGAGATCCTCTCGCTCTCCCAGCTGATCGGCGCGCCGATCCACGCCCTTGTCGACGCCGAATCGCACGCCGCCATGGCGACCGCCCGGTTCATCCGCGATGTCGGCTTCACGGGCGGCAGCGGCCGGCTCGACGCGCTGGGCGACCTGCAGATGGCGCGCTTCAGCCGCACCCTGCTGAACCGCGACGGTGAGGAGGAGCGCGTCGAGGTCGAGATCCCGCTGATCACCATGTTGCCGATCCCGGCCCTGCAGGTGAAGGACGCCGAACTCGACTACACCGTGAAGATCGTGCAGGCGGAATCGATGCCGCGCGAGCGGCGGCGGCTCGCCACGCTCGACCGCGACGTCGCCCGCGACCTCGACCCGCCCGCCACCCTGCGCGCCACCTTCGCGCGCGAGCCCTCGGATCGCGGCCGGCGCTCGGTCGACATGCTGGTGCGCATGAAGGTCAGGGTCGAGCAGGCGGACATGCCGGCCGGCCTGTCGCAGCTGCTCAACGTCGCCGGAAGCATGGCGCGCCAGGAGGCGAGACCGGTCGCACCACCGGAGACGGACGAGGAATGAGCGGACCGACCGGCACCCGCCCGGACGCCGGATGACCCGGGTCGCCGGCAGCGCGCGGCCGACCCCGGCCGGCGGCATCCCTTGCCCCGAATGCGGCAACTTCATCGTCATCGAGGTCGACGCGGTGCTGGCCGGGCACGCCATTCCCTGCGTCGCCTGTGGCGCCACGCTGACGGTCGACATGGAGCGGTCGGCGAGGGCCGTCGAGGCGCTGGGGCGCTGGGTGGACGGCACCCGGTCCGCGCGGCGGTTCGGCGCGGCACGGGAGGAGGAGGCCGTCCCGCCGCTGGTGCGCCGTGGACGGCGCCCACGTCCAGCCCGCGGGCGATGAACGGCGGGCCGGCGACGGCCTTCTTCAGACCCCGTCTGGACATGCCGTCCCCCTCGCCATGGCCGGCCTTCCCCGAGGTTGCGATGACCTGGCGGGAAATCGCCGAGGCCGCGGCGTCCGCCGCCGCCACGACGCTCGGCGAGAGCCACGGCGCTGCGGCACGTCTATGGGACCTCCGGGGCGCGGTCGACGGTCTCGCCGCAATGCCCGGCGAAGCCGAGGGCGAGGCGATGCTCACGGCACTGTCGGCCATCGTGCATCACCGCGCCCGTTCCACGACGCCACGCTGGCATGCCGGGGGCTTGACCAACCGGGCGAACCGGCGGCGCTGGGCCGGCTACGCGCCCTTCCTTGGCGCGCTGGTCGGCGCGGTGCTCGACCGCAATCTCGCCGCCTCGCTCACGCTGCGGGCCCGGGCGGCGCGACTGCCGGTGGACTGGGCCGGCAGCCGTCTCGCCGAGCTGCGGCTCAACCGGCTGCTGCCCGAGGGCGGCGAGGTCGCCATCACAGCCAGGCTCGCCCAGCCCGGCGGCGCGGCGGCGCTGGCCGAGGCCACCGGGCGTGCGCTGACGGCGATCGCCGGGACGCTGGCGTCGCGCCAGCCCTGCCTGGTCGAACTGGTCCGCGACCCGCGCGGCCGATCGCACCGGCAGAGCTCGCCATCGTCTACGCCATGAGCTCGCCCACGCAGGCCGGCACCCGCCTCCTGTGCTGTCATGCGGACACGCCGGGAACAGGCCGCCTGCTGACGGTCGCGCTCAGCGGCGACGGCGTGGCGGTGCGCGAACGGCCGCAAACCGGAGAGGCGCCGTCGATCAAGGGCCTGCACGCCTGGCGCCTGCCCGAGCTCGATCCGCCGCCGCATGGCCTGCGGCGCTGGACCCGCCATCTGCTGCCCTGGCGGTCGCTGTGGCTGCTCGGGCGTGCGCTGGCCCTGCGCCCGTCGGACCAGATCACGGGGCTGTGAGGGGCAATGGCCGCGCTTTCGCCTATATTGCGTCGCATCACCACACCGCCCCTCACCCTGATGTAGTCTCGCGTCCATGACAGGACCGCTTTCCGGCATCCGCGTCCTCGACCTCAGCCGCATCCTGGCCGGACCGACGGCGACCCAGTTGCTGGGCGATCTCGGCGCCGACGTCATCAAGGTGGAACGGCCGGGCCAGGGCGACGACACGCGCGGCTGGGGACCGCCCTTCCTCGCCGACGCGCAGGGCGGGGAGAGCCGGGAAAGCGCCTACTATCTCTCGGCCAACCGGGCCAAGCGGTCGGTCGCCATCGACATGGCCGATCCGCGCGGCGCGGCCCTGCTGCGTGACCTGGCGGCCAGGGCCGACGTGGTGATCGAGAACTTCAAGACCGGCGACCTGGAGCGGCGCGGCCTCGGCTACGCGGACCTCAGCGTGGTCAATCCGGGGCTCGTCTACTGCTCGATCTCCGGCTTCGGGCGCACCGGCGCGCGCGCGGCGAAGGCCGGCTACGACTTCCTGATCCAGGGCATGGGCGGCATCATGTCGATCACCGGGCCGGAGGCGGGACCGCCCTACAAGGCCGGGGTCGGCATCGCCGACGTGATGTGCGGCATGTACGCCGCCACCGGCATCCTGGCGGCCCTGCGCCATCGCGACTGCACCGGCGAGGGCCAGTTCATCGACCTCGCCCTGCACGACAGCCAGATCGCCTGGCTGATCAATGCCGGCACCTACTACCTGACCAGCGGCGCGGCGCCACCCCGCCTGGGCAACGGCCATCCCAACATCGTGCCCTACCAGGTCTTCCCCTCGGCGGACGGTCATTTCATCCTGGCGGTCGGCAACGACGCCCAGTTCCAGCGCTTCTGCGCGCTGGCGGGCGCGCCGGACCTGGCGACCGATCCACGCTTCGCCCGCAATGCCGACCGGGTGCGCAACCGCGCCACTCTGGTGGCGCTGATCGAGACGCTGACCGTCCGCCGCAGCACGGCCGAGTGGATCGATCTGCTCGACCCCGCCGGTGTGCCCTGCGGGCCGGTGCGCGGAATTCCGGAGGTCTTCGAGGACCCCGAGACGCGCGGCCGGGGCATGCGGGTGACGATGGACCACCCGCTGGCCGGGTCGGTGGACCTGATCGGCAACCCGCTCCATCTTTCCCGGACGCCGGTCGCCTACGACCGGCCGCCGCCGCTGCTGGGACAACATACCGAAGAGGTACTGAGGGACATGCTGGGCCTCGCGGACACGGATATCGGCACGCTCGCCCGCGAGGGTGTCGTCGCCCTGGGGACCGACCGATGAGCGCCGACGGCGCGCCGACGCTCAGCGAGACCACCGGCGCGGACCTGATCGCCCGGCGCCTGGCCGGGGCCGGCTGCCGCTTCGCCTTCGGCATTCCCGGCGGCGAGGTGCTGGCGCTGATGGACGCGCTCGCCCGCGCCGGCATCGACTTCGTGCTGACCAAGCACGAGAACAACGCCGGCTTCATGGCCGAGGGCGCCTGGCACCGCGACGGCGCGCCGGGCGTGCTGCTGGCGACGCTGGGGCCGGGCGTGGCCAACGCGGTCAACGTGGTCGCCAACGCCTGGCAGGACCGCGTGCCCCTGATCTTCCTCACTGGCTGTGTCGACGATGCCGAGGCGCTGAGCTACACCCACCAGATCTTCGACCACCGGGCGCTGCTGGCCCCGATCACCAAGGCCAGCCTCCGGGCCGTTTCCGGCGCCGTCGACACGGTGATCGACAAGGCCCTGGCGATCGCGCTGGACGGCCAGCCAGGCCCGGTGCATGTCGACGTGCCGATCGGCGTCGCCGAGGGGCTGGAAGTGCCGTCGGGACGCGCCGGCCGGGCCCGGCCTCTGCCGACCGCGCCAGCGCCGGGCAGCGACCTGGAGGCCGCGCGAGCCCTGCTCGCCACGGCCGAACGCCCCTTGGTCCTGGCCGGTGTCGACGCCCTGGAGCCGCGCGCGGCGGCGGCGGTGCGCACCCTGGTCGAGGACCACGGCATCCCGCTGATCACCACCTACAAGGCCAAGGGGCTGGTGCCGGAAGACCATGCGCTGGTCCTGGGCGGGGCCGGGCTGTCGCCGAAGGCCGACGCCCTGCTGCTGCCGCTGGTCAAGGCCAGCGACTGCATCGTGCTGGCGGGCTACGACCCGATCGAGATGCGCATCGGCTGGCGCGACCCGTGGCCGGCGGACGCGCCGGTGATCGAGTTCTCGGCCGTGCCCAACACCCACTACATGCACTTGGCGCGAAGCCAGTTCGTCGGCGATGTCGGCGCCGGCCTGACGGTCCTGGCGGAGGCTCTGGACAGCCAGGATGCGCCGGCGGCGCGCTGGCCGGGTGGCGAGATCGCCGCCGCCCGCGCCGCGCTGGCCGAGGCATTCGGACCGGGCGAGGCGGAATGGTCGCCGGCGGCGATGATCCACGCCGCGCGCCGCGTCGCCCCGCGCGACACCCTGGCGACTGTCGATAGCGGCGCCCACCGCATCCTCCTGAGCCAAGCCTGGCAGGTCTACGAGCCGCGCGGGCTGATGCAGTCGACGGCGCTGTGCACCATGGGCTGCGCCGTGCCGCTCGCCGCCGGCGCCAAGCTGGCGAGCCCGGAACGGCCAGTGATCGCCTTCATCGGCGATGCCGGGCTGGAGATGGGCCTGGGCGAGCTGGCGACGCTGCGCGACCGGCGCCTGCCGGTGGTGGTCGTCGTCTTCGTCGACCGCTCCCTGGCGCTGATCGAACTCAAGCAGCGGCGCCAGGGCCTGCAGTCGGTCGGCGTCGACTTCGAGCACACCGACTTCGCCCGGGTGGCCGAGGCGCTGGGCGGCCACGGGGTCAGCGTCGCCGACACCGCGGCCTTCGAGGCGGCGCTGGCCCGGGCGCTGGCCGCCGATCGTTTCACGGTGATCGCCTGCGAGTTCCCGCGCCGCGCCTATGACGGCGCCTTCTGAGACCGTGAGCGCGATCCCGACACAGGCCGGCAGCCCGGTCACCAGTCTTCAGGGCCGCGACCCCCGCGTCGATTTCTTCCGCGGGCTCGCCTTCATCATCATCCTCATCGCGCACATCCCGTCCAACTGGGTGGCGCAGTGGATCCCGGCACGCTTCGGCTGGTCGGACGCCACGGAGATGTTCGTCTTCATGTCGGGCTACGCCGCCGGCATCGCCTTCGGCGGCACCTTCCTGCGTCAGGGCTTCGCGCTCGGCACGGCGCGGGTGGGCCAGCGTGTCTGGCAGGTCTATCTCGGCCATCTGCTGCTGTTCTTCTTCGTCGCCATGTCGATGGCGGCGGCCAACCAGCTGTTCGAGACCCGCGACTACATCGCCCAGCTCAATCTCTGGTACTTCTTCAACGAGACGGCGGCCGCTCTGGTCGGCTTCTTCACGCTGACCTATGTGCCGAACTATTTCGACATCCTGCCGATGTACATCGTCATCCTGCTGATGATGCCGGCCGTCTTCGCGCTCGCCCGCCTGCACCCGCTCGCCCCCGTCGCCGCCTGCGTGGCGCTCTACCTCGCCAACTGGTTCATCGGCTTCGACCTGCCGGCCGAGGTCCGGCCGGACTCCGACCGCACCTGGTTCTTCAACCCCTTCGGCTGGCAGCTGATCTTCTTCACCGGCCTGTCGCTTTCCATGGGCTGGCTGAAACCGCCGCCGGTTTCCCGCCTGCTGATCGTGCTGGCCGTCGCCGTCCTCGTCGCCGGGCTGCTGCTCGGCCACTGGCCGCTCTGGCGCTCCTCGGAGGTGCTGACCGCGCTGCGCGAGGCGATCTCGCCCTGGCTGAACAAGACCGAGTTCGGCATCCTGCGCTACGTCCATTTCCTGGCCGCCGCCTACATCGTCGTGGTGCTGCTGAAGGGACGCGAGCAGTGGCTCGCCTCGCCGCTCGGCCGGCCGGTGATGCAGTGCGGCAAGCAGTCCCTGCCGGTGTTCCTCTTCGCCATGGCGATCTCGCGCTATGCCGGCATCGTGCTGGACCACACGGACCGGGAGCCCTGGCAGGCGATTCTGGTCAATGCCGGCGCCATCGCCGTGCTGATCGGCATCGCCTATCTGATCGGCTTCCTGAAGCGGGAGCCCTGGCGGCAGAAGCGGCGCCCCGCCGCCGATCCGGCGGGCGATCCGGCGGCCGACTCACCTGGCCGGGCGACCGGGCATGCGGCGCGGCCGTCGTCGGACGGGCGAGCCCAGCCGGCGGAATAGGCGCCGGTCACAGGGCCGCAGCTTCCAGCCCCTTGCCGTCGGCGGAGAGGTCGGCCCGGCGCGCGAAGCGGCTGCCGAAGAGGTCGGCGCCGCGCCGCCGATGGCGGGCGCTCAGCAACTGCCGGCAGAGGCCCTGCTTGCCGGCCCGCGCCGCCGAGCCGGCCAGCACGATGTCGAACACGTCGCGCTGCACGTGGGATCCGCCCAGGCGCTGCAGCTGGTCGCCGATCGCCAGGGCCGCCCGCGCCACCCGGTCGTCATCGCCGGCGCCGTAGGCGGTGATGGCCTCGGCGACATGCCGGCCGACCAGACGCCAAATCCGTGCCTGGTCGCCATGGCCGGCTCCGGCGGCGGCCTCGGCGGAGGCGCAGAAGCGCTCGGCCGTGGCCTGGCGGCCGTCCCCCACCAGGGCCAGCAGGTAGTGGGCGTCGGCGAAGCCGTAGGCATGATCGCCGAGATGGGCCTCCGCCAGGTCGGCCAGTTCCCGCCAGCGCTCCCCCACCTCGACGCCCAGCGCCTGCAGGCGCCAGAGCAGGGAGGCGGCGTTGGCGATGTCGCGGAAATCGTCGGTGCGCTCGGCCCGGACATGGTCGTCATAGAGCGCCAGCACCCGCGCCGTCTCGCCCAGCGACAGATGGAAGAGCGCGCGGTGCCAGAAGACGTGGAAGGCGAAATTGTTGGCGCGCGCCAGCGCCGGCTCGTGACGCTCGAGCCAGCGCACGCCCTCCTCCGGCCGGCCGGTCACCTCCATGACGTGGGCGACGGCGTGGAAGCCCCAGGCATCCTCCGGCTCGCGCTCGACCGCTTGCCGCCCGGTGCGCTCCGCGGCCTCGACCTCGCCCGTCTCCTCCAGCCCGAAGGCGTGGCAGCCAAGGAGGTAGCCATGGTCCGGCATCCCCTCCTCCCAGGCCAGCAGCGCGCGCGCCGTCGACTGGCGCATGCCCTGGCGGTCGCCCAGCATGAACCGCATGATGTGGATGGTCTTGAGCGCCAGTGGGTCGTGCGGGCACATGCCCGCGCTCTCCTCCAGCGCGACGATGGCGCCGGTGAAATCGTCCTCGATCGCCCGGCCGAGGGCGGACATGAGCCAGGCCTCGCGGGCGGTGGTGCCGCGCGCGATCGCGCTGGCCTGAGCCCGGGCCAGGCTCCCGCGCGCCGCGGCCAGGGCCGCGCGGCGGCCCAGCAGCGTCTGCCAGAGGCCGCGCGTCACATGACCCAGCAGCAGCTCGGGATCATGCGCCAGCGCCGTATCGAGATGCGCCACGCCGTCCCGTCCGTGGCGCAGGAAGGCGCGCACCGCCTCGTCCATGGCGGCGACGGCCTCGACGCTGTCGCTGGTGACGTCCAATCCGCGGCAGTCCGTTCGCATGTCGTTCAGTCCTTTCCGGCCCGCAGGCGCTGTCCCTCGTCGGGCGATCCCCGGATCGGCTCTTGGCGGCCTTGGGGCCCGCTCCCGGCGGCACGGCCGGGGGAACGAAAGCCCATGCGACATGGCTGATGCGGCGCCCAGCCAGGGCAGGCTCACGCCGCGGTGATGACGGTCGCGTCTGACGCTTAAATAGGGGCAGGGAAAGCCGCCTGCCGCCCCGCTCACCAGTATTTTACCCAGTCGTGATCGCTGGGGCCTCGGCGGCTGCCTATCTCAGCGTCAACACACGCACGATGACACGGCGAAGGGCCGTGGCGACGGTCCATGAGGCCCGGTCGTGCCGGGGGTGAGGACGATGCAGGCGACAGCCGCGCAACAGTCGGGAAGCGGTGGCCGAGAGGCGGAGCGCGAGACGGGTCCGCGGCCGGTCGGCGCGCTGCCCGTGCTCCTCGCCGTGCTGGTTCTCGGCGCCCTGGCGCTGGACGCCGGGGTTGGCTTCGGTTGGCGACGGGCGGCGCTGGTCGGCGTCGGCGGCCTGCTCGGCGTCACGCTCTACCATGCCTCGTTCGGCTTCACCGCCGCCTGGCGCGTCTTCGTGTTCGAGCGGCGCGGCGCCGGCCTGCAGGCGCAGATGGTCATGCTGGCAGTGGCGGTCTGCCTGTTCTTCCCGCTGCTGGCGGCGGGCGAGGCCTTCGGCCAGCGTCTGGGCGGCTTCGTCGCCCCGGTCGGTGTCTCCGTCGCCGTCGGCGCCTTTCTTTTCGGCATCGGCATGCAGCTCGGCGGCGGCTGCGCCAGCGGCACCCTCTACACCGCCGGCGGCGGCAACACGCGGATGGTGGTGACGCTCGCCGCCTTCATCGCCGGCTCCTTCCTCGGCAGCCTGCACCTGCCATGGTGGCTCGCGCTGCCCGATATCGGCGCCGTCTCGCTCGTCGCCGCCCTCGGCTGGCCGCCCGCGCTGGCGCTCAATCTCGCGGTCTTCGCGGCGATCTGGTGGGTGGTCGGTCGGCTTTCCCGCGATGTGGGGACCGAGCGGACAGCCGGCGCTGACGCGCCCCTCCGGCGACGCCTGTTGCGCGGTCCCTGGCCGCTGCTCTGGGGCGCCGTCGGCCTCGCCCTCCTCAACGCCGCGACGCTGCTGCTGGCGGGCCATCCCTGGGGCATCACCTCCGGCTTCGCGCTGTGGGGCGGTCAGATCGCCGAGGCGCTGGGCGCCGATCTCGCCGGCTTCCCCTACTGGGCCGCACGGCAGGGGGCGCTGGCGGCCTCGCCGCTTGCCGACACGGTCAGCCTGATGAACATCGCCATCATCGCCGGCGCCATGGCCGCGGCCGGTCTCGCCGGGCGCTTCCGGCCGGAGTGGCGTTTGCCCTGGCGCGCCCTGGCGACGGCCGTCCTCGGCGGCCTGCTGATGGGCTACGGCGCCAGGCTGGCCTTCGGCTGCAATATCGGCGCCTTCTTCAGCGGCGTCGCCTCGGGCAGCCTGCACGGCTGGCTCTGGCTCGTCACCGGTTTCGCCGGATCGATATTGGGCACGCGCCTGCGTCGCCTGATGCGGGACGGACCCTATGCCTCGGGTCCGGCCCACCCCGTCACGGCGGCGATGGGACCGTCGCCGGACGACCTCAACCCCCGACTCCCGAAGGAGTGAGTTTGCCATGTTCCGCCCATTCAACTGGCCATTCACCCGGCCATTCACCCGGCCATCGACCGGTATCGGCCCGGCCCTCGCCGGCGCCGCGATCGGTCTCGCCCTCGCCAGCCCCGCCTGGGCCGGCGAGCAGTATGTCGACCCCACCGGCTTCGCCATCAGCGGCTATGACGTGGTCTCCTACCACGACCTGGAGCAGGCCCCTGTCGGCAGCGCCCAGCCCGCGCCGCTGGTCGGCGACGCCGACATCACCGCGGAGTACAATGGTGCCGTCTGGGCCTTCGCCAGCGAGGAGAACCGCGACCGCTTCCTGGCCGATCCGGAGGCCTTCGTGCCCGCCTATGACGGCCACTGCGCCTACGGCGTCGCCCTGGACGGCAAGGTGCCGGGGAATCCGCTGCTCTGGCGCATCGTCGACGGCGAGCTCTACCTGAACATCACGCCCACGGTCGTCGGCTTCTGGGAGCAGGACATCCCCGGCTTTATCCAGCAGTCCGAGGTCAACTGGGACCATCTCGACGCCACGCCGGCCAGCGACAATCCGGTTCCGAACCTGGATGTGAGCCTGGCCCCCGCCCGCTGACACGGTCGACCCTCGCCCGTCAGGCAAGCGCCCGCATCATGGTGATGCGGGCGTTTTGCCGTGCGCGGGCGCCCGAAACAGCTCGGGCTCAGGCGACCAGGGAGGTCTCGGCGGAGCGGGCGCCACCGCCGGCCGTCGGCGTGCCGGCTCGGCCATTGGCGATCAGGCCGGGCTCCAGCCGGGTGACGTGGTAGGGCACACGCTCCTCGGCGACGCGCAGCAGGCCGACACGGGTGAGCGCCAGGCCGGAGCCATCGCGCGAGGTCCAGCTGGCGAGCAGGGGCGAGACCAGCAAGCCGGCCAGTACCGGCGCGAACCAGGGCAGCGCCGCCGGCGAGACGGCCAGCACCGCTGCGGTGACCGCCACGCCGACCGCCAGCGGCGCCAGTTGCGAGCGCAGCGCCGCCAGCAGGCCGAGCGCCTGGCCGTCGCGGTTCTGCGGCTCCCAGCGGCAGGTGCGGCCGAGCAGGATGGTGACGATGTCGACCGTGCGGGTGACCATCATGATCGGCGCCAGCAGCGCGGTGAACAGGATCTCCGCCAGCATGCCGAGGATCACCGCGGCGGGCCCGCCCATGGCGCGCCGTTCGTGCGGCACCGCCAGCACGATGGCGGTGCCGAAGAAGCGTGGTGCCAGCAGCATCACGGCGACGGCGGCGATCAGGTAGAGGTGCAGGTCGACGACTTCCTTGGCCGCGATCAGCGCCGCGTCCGGCACGCCGCCCGGCACCCAGTCATAGGGATGGGCGAGGCGCCAGACGGCGGCCAGCACCAGGAACAACCAGAGGGGGCCGGCCAGATAGGTGACGATGCCCACCGCCATGTGCGACCGGCTGACGCCGTGCAGGCCGCGGCCGCCGAGCACCGCGCCGTGCTGCAGATTGCCGTTGCACCAGCGCCGGTCGCGCTTGAGGAAGCGCGGCAGATCGGGCGGCACCTCCTCATAGCTGCCGGCGGGCGTGGGCAGCAGCCAGACCTCCATGCCGGCGCGGCGCAGATAGGCCGCCTCGACGAAATCGTGGCTCAGGATCTCGCCGTTCAGATGGCCGCAACGGCGCACCGTCGGCAGCCGGCAATGCGCCTTGAACGGGGCGATGCGGATGATCGCGTTGTGGCCGTAATAGTTCGATTCCGCGCCGAACCAGTAGGCCATGCCGACGGCGAGCGGGCGCAGCGCGATGCGGGTGCCGAACTGCATGAAGCGGGCGAACAGCGTGCCGGCGCGGGTGATCATCGGCGTGGTCTGGATCAGTCCGACCCGCGGATTGGCGTCCATCAGCCGGGCCAGCCGGGTGACGACCGCGCCGTCCATGATGCTGTCGGCGTCGAGGAGCAGCATGTAGTCATAGGCATCACCATGGCTTTCGCAGAAGTCCATGACGTTGCCGGCCTTGCGCCCGCTATTGCTTTCCCGCCGCCGGTAGTGGACGGCGACATCCTCCGGCAACCCCTCGCGCCAGGCCGCCACGACGGCCTCCTCCGCCATGGCGTCGTCGCCGTCGCGGGTGTCGGAGAGAATGAAGTAGTCGAAGCGCTCGCCCATGCCGGTCAGGCGGATGGAGGTCATCGTCGCCTCCAGGCCGGCGAGGAAGCGGGCCGGGTCCTCGTGAAAGACCGGCATCACCACCGCCGTGCGCCCGGTCGGGCGGGCCTGCGCGCCGCCATCGTCGAGCGGCATCACCACCCGGCTGTCGGCGCCCCGGAAGAGGTAGACGAAGAAGCCGATCACGGCGCTCCAGAACGACAGCGCGATCACCGTCCAGGGGATGGCGATGGCGATCAGGACCGCGACGCCCAGCCAGGTGATCCCGACCGGGAACAGCACCGCGGCCGTGAGCCACAGAAAGCTCATGACGGTGGCGACGATGAGTGCCGAGAGCAGGATGCGCCGGTGGCGGGAGCGCCGCCGGAGCCGGATGGGATCGGGACCGCGGCGGACCGACGGCCGCGCCTGGCGGCCGTCGGGCGAAGGCGTGGCTGCAGAAGGCGCGGCGGCGCCGTCTTGTTCCTGTGTCATGAGGGGGGGCGGACACTCTTTGAGCTGCATGAACCTGGTCAACCCGAGATATGCCCGCGGTGGGCGAAACCGTGGCGCCGCGACGCCGGCTGGATGGTCAAGGCGAGATCAATTGTGACAGCCGCCCGGGCCGCTCGCCCCGCCTCCGTTCGAGCCAAGCGTATGAACTGTTGACGTTCACGCGCTTGTTCAAGTCGAACAGCAACTTCGGCAAGTGTCCGCCCGTTCACAAAGGCGCGAGTGGAATGTGACCGAAAGCCGGCCTCAGCGCGGTTCCAGCGTCAGCGACAGGCTCATCGCCATGCCGTCGCCCGGCGCCAGGACCGCCGCACCCTCCAGGCCGGGGTCGGCGGCGTTGAAGGCGTTGGTCCGGTGGGTCACCGGCTCGACGCAGAAGAAGCGCTCGCCCGGCGGCACGTAGACCACCAGGTGCCGGCAATTGGCCGAGGCGACAAGGCGCAGGTCGTAGCCGAGCGCCGGCTGTTCGATCAGCGCGGTGCCGGTGAAGCCCTGAAAGCCCGCATCCAGCACCAGGTCGGCCACCCGCCGCCGGTCGAAGACCACGTCCTCGGGCACCGGCACCGCGTCGTGGGGGATCAGCGTCTCGTCGGTCAGGTCCATGGTTTCCACCGGCGCGCTGAGCAGGGTGTCGGGCCGGCGCGGGAAATAGGGATGCAGGCCGAGCCCGAAGGGCATCGAGCGGTCGCCCCGGTTGACCACCTCCAGCCGATGATCGAGACGGTCGGGGGCGAGCGCGATCACCTGGCGGGCCTCGTAGCGGTGCGGCCAGTCCGGCGACTGGCAGCGATGGCCGAGCACCAGGCTCTCCGGCGTCCGCTCCTCGACCCGCCAGGCGGCCTGCCAGCCGTCGCCGTGCAGGGTATGCGGCACGGGCGGCGCGTTGATCGGCATGGCATGGACGGTGCCGTCTATGCCGAAGCGGCCGGCGGCGACGCGGTTGGAGAAGGGCACGAGCGGGAAGTTCGCCATGGCCGCCGCATGGCCCGACAGCGGCACCACCGTCGGTGCCAGCAGCGGCACCCAGTCGTCGCCGCTGCGCCAGTCGAAGGCGGCGACGCTGCCGCCGACCGCCGGTGCGACCCGGCAGCGCAGATCGCCGTTCAGAAGCTCGATCGTCTCGCTCGACATGCGGTCCCGTTCCGGTTGACGCGCCAGTCGCCCCGATGGTGAGCCCGGACCCGACGCCGGGCTCAGCGTCGCGGCGATGCCACGTCGGAGTCAACAGCGCCGCCACGCCCCGGTTCCAACCGCCGCGTCCCGTCCAGGCGTTGGCGTTCACGCCGGGTCGCCTCGGCATGCGGGTCGTCCGCGTCGTCGAACAGGATGCGGTGGGCGGCGCCGTCGAGGTCGTCGAACTGGCCGGAGCGCAGCGACCAGAGGAAGGCGCCGAGCCCGATCAGACCGAGCAGGAGCGCGATCGGGATCAGGTAGACGATGATGTCCATCAGCCGCGTCCCCGCGCCAGGCGGAGGGCGTTCAGCACCACCACGATGGAGGAGGCCGACATCGCCGCGGCGGCGATCAGCGGCGTGACGAGGCCGGCCACCGCCAGGGGCACGGTGACGGCGTTGTAGCCGATGGCCAGCACCAGGTTCTGGGTGATCAGCCGGCGGGCCCGCCGGGCGGTGTCGACCACCGTGAGGACGGGCGACAGGCGCTCGCCCTGGAAGACGATGTCGGCGGCGTTCTGCGAGATGTCGGCGGCGCTGGTCGGCGACAGGGAGACCGCGGCGGCGGCGAGCGCCGGCGCGTCGTTGAGGCCGTCGCCCACCATCATCACCCGTGCCCCGGCCGCGCCGAGCGCCTCCAGGTGGCGCACCTTGTCGTCCGGCCGGCAATCGGCATGCCACTCGGCGATGCCCAGACGGTCGGCCATGTCGGCGACCGTGGCCCGGCGATCGCCGGACAGCAGGATGACCCGGCAGCCGCGCTGGCGCAGGCCGGCGACCACCGCCTGAGCGTCCGGCCGTTCGGTGTCCGCGAAGCCGAAGCGCCGGGGCGTTTCCCCCGGCCGGGTGAGCCAGAGTTCGGGTCCGGATGGCGCCGCCGGATCCTCCGCCACGCCGCAGAATTCCCGGCTGCCCAGCCTGATCTCGCCGCCGGGCATGGGCCGTCGCAGGCCCTGGCCCGGCACCTCCACGACGCTGTCGGCCGGCAGCACCGGGCCGGCCTTGGCCAGCAGCGCCTGGGCCAGCGGGTGCCGGCTGTTGGCCGCGAGACCGGCGGCCAGCCGCAGCGCGGCGCGATCCCCGCCGCCCTCGACCAGGCGGGGACGGCCGAGCGTCAGGGTGCCGGTCTTGTCGAAGACGATCGTGTCGGCGGCCGCGGCCTGCTCGAGCGCCGTGCCGGACTTGATCAGCACGCCCTGGCGGACCAGGCGCGAGGAGGCGATCACCTGCACCGCCGGCACCGCCAGCCCCAGCGCGCAGGGGCAGGTGATGATCAGCACCGAGACGGCGATCAGCAGGGCCGGCTGCCAGGCCAGCCCGATCGCCAGCCACCAGGCGAGGAAAGTGGCCGCCGCCAGCAGGTGGACGACCGGCGCGTAGAGCCGGGCCACCCGGTCGGCCAAGGCGACGAAGCGTGCCTTCTTCGCCTCCGCCGCCTCCATCAGGCGCACGATCTCGGCCAGCAGCGTGCCGTCGCCCGCGGCGCTGACACGGATCCTCAGCGGTGCCGTCAGGTTGACGGCGCCGGCATGCACCGCGGTGCCGACAGCGGCGGGGACGGGCACGCTCTCACCCGTGATGATGCCCGTGTCGAGGTCGGAGGTCCCCTCGATCACCGTCCCGTCGACGCCGATCTTCTCGCCGGCGGCGACCAGGGCGACCATGCCGGGGCGCACCCGGTCGGCGGGCAGGACGACGCGGCCCGCCTCGCCGATCACCGTCACCGCCTGGGCGGACAAGGCCAGCAGCCGTTCCGCCGAGGAGCGCGCCTGCCGCCTCGCCCGGCGGTCGAGATAGCGCCCGATCAGCAGGAAGAACACCAGCATGATGGCGCTCTCGAAATAGGCGTGCGCGCCGCCGCTTGCGGTCTCGACCAGGCTGATCCCGGCGGCCAGCACCACGCCGACGGAGATCGGCACGTCCATGTTGGTGCGGCCGTGGCGCAGCGCCGCAAGCGCCGACGCGAAGAACGGCCGGCCGGCATAGGCGATCGCCGGCAGCACCACCAGGGCCGAGAACCAGTGCAGCAGGTCGCGCGTCGCCTCGGCCATGCCCTGGGCGTGGCCGGCCCAGATCGAGACCGAGAGCAGCATTACGTTGGCCGCCGCGAAGCCTGCCACCGCCATGGCGCGCAGCAGCGTCTTCTCCTCCGCCTCGTCGCCGCCGCGAAGCCGGGCCGGATCGTAGGGGACGGCGCGGTAGCCGAGGGCGGAGAGGCGGCCGATCAGTTCGCCCGCCTCGGCGGTCGGTCCGCGCCAGCCGAGCGACAGTCGTCGGGTCGTCATGTTGACGCGCGCCGTCACCACGCCGGGCATGGCCCGCGCCGTCCGTTCGATGGTGGCGACACAGCCGCCGCAATGGATGCCCTCGACCATCAGGTCGAGGCGGTGCACGCCGCCCTCCTCGCGAACATAGGCGTCGGCATCGACCGGGCTCGGCGCCACCTCGGCAGCCGGCACCGGCTCCGGCCGAAACGCGGGCAGCGCCAGCGCCACCGGCACGCCGCAGCACGACGTGGCGACGGCCGGGCCG
>Ga0207773_100085_pt1 | contig 87437 bp, 82 predicted proteins | sample TtaePargueraPR_2_FD_187281 | JGI IMG/M metagenome (GOLD analysis project Ga0207773, IMG submission 187281) | Aerobic enrichment media microbial communities from Bioluminiscent Bay, La Parguera, Puerto Rico - Tt and M1 (3) (SPAdes) | ecosystem: Environmental > Aquatic > Marine > Unclassified ...
TTGCGCCGCCTCCAGCTTGAACTCTGGGCTAAATCTTCTTTTTGTGGTGGTCATTTTTTCACCTGCTCTTCGTTGAGAGTGATAATATCACTCAAAGTCAGGTGGCCAAATTCACTATGCCACTACAGGAGCTGAATATGGCGAACCCGAGCCCCCCATTCCCCGCCCCCGCAGGGAAGAAGTGGATCTTCGTATCCCATTTCAAGCACTACCGTTCTGGGAAATTGGTATACCCAAAAACCGGGAAGTGCTTTTGCTTTCTCGTTAATGCGTGATTGATCTGCAGACAATACGCTGCATAGATCATGAAGACGAGACACGGTGCTTTGCATTACATGCGGCACCGCTGTCATCGCATAGACATCTACTTTGACTGAACTCCAGGTCAATCCACGAGAGACACAGATGCTCACTTTTAGCCAAGCTATTGAACAAGCTCAAATTTACAATAAGCGCCATGTGTTGTTAGGCAACGGATTTAGCATTTCTTGCCGGCCAGATATATTTGTTTACAGAAAGCTATTTGAACGCGCCGACTTTACTTGTCTATCACCATCTGCGCGACAAGCTTTTGAAGCACTCCATACTCAAGACTTCGAAAAGGTAATATGCGCGCTGCGAGACGCAAGCAGTGTGCTCTCCGTTTATCAAGGAAGTTCAGCCGTATTAATTGAACATCTTCGAAAGGATGCGAATGGTCTTCGTGAAGTGCTGGTTCATGCTATAGCATCTAGCCATCCGGACTGGCCGGGAGATATAACAGATTCCGAGTATAAATCTTGCAGAAAGTTTTTAAATAATTTTGACAACATATACACACTCAATTATGACCTGCTTCTCTATTGGGCAATTATGCACGATAGCGTGGATCAATTGAAGGTTAAGTCGGATGACGGATTTCGAACACCAGATGACAACTCTGACTCAGAATATGTAACGTGGGAAGCCGGCAATAGTAGAGGACAAAATATCTGGTACTTGCATGGCGCCCTCCATGTATTTGATGCTGGAACAGAGATTCAAAAGTACACGTGGATAAATACAGGCCAAAGACTAGTGGATCAAATACGAAGTGCATTGAATGACAACTACTTCCCACTTTTTGTTGCAGAAGGATCCAGTCGTGAAAAATTGGAGCGCATCATGCATAGCGAATATTTGGCTAAAGGGAGAAGGAGCTTTTCCAGTATCCAAGGCGCCCTATTTATTCATGGCCACTCTCTGGCGAAAAACGACAATCACTTCCTCAAAGAAATAGAAAAGGGAAAAACCAGGCACCTATTTGTGGGACTCTATGGAGATGAAAATAGTGAATCAAACAAAGCTATAAAGGCAAGAGCATTACGTATGGCTTCCAATAGAACACAATCAAAGCCACTCGAAGTGTCTTTCTATGATTCCGAATCTGCGCACGTTTGGAGATAAACACATTTTGATGGGTACGGGAGCAAGGTTCTGACGATAAACTCCTCCAGGCCTTCGATGCATCGCATCAACTCCACCCTCGATTGATACACAGGTGCAAAAAACGTTCGGCAGACAATATCCCACGCTGGGGAATAGGACCCAGAAAATGAATAGCAAAAAATGGGATCAGAGAAACTTTATGGCGTTATTTTATTTCGGAGACATTCATGCAGAAATTTTTATCTGACGCCACTTATTCTTTGAACGAAAGCACATACAACTCCCTAACTAGACATGACAGAAGTTACAGATTGGAGAATATATTAATGAATAAAGCTGCCGTAGCAATGGCAAAGCTGTCAGGCATTCGGAAATCCGTCGTAGGCGCCATGGAAGAGAACGTGAGCCGAAATCGTAGCCAGGGCGAACTACTTACAAGGAGCCATTTTCCACCCGAGATGATGCAAAATTACTTCGAACAAGCAGCAAATCAATTAGCGCTACTTAAAGAAGTGCTTCCAGAATTATACGAAGATTTTCAAGGAATCACGACTGAGCCAGACTTGGAGATGGCCACGCCCAAGTCCACCTCCACGCCATTGACTCACTATTCTCGAACCAAGACAGAGAGGCTCGTACGCGACATCGATCAAATTTTCGAGATTCGCGCCAACAGCGAATTAGCACAACCAAAAGAACAGGGGATTAAACGAGTATTTATCTCCCATGGCCGCTCTCCAGATTGGCGTGAGGTCCAGTCATTTATTGAGAAAGATATCAACATTCAAACACTAGAACTGGCTCAGGAGCCAAATCTTGGGAAAACAATCATCGAAAAACTTACTGAAAATTCAGCGACCTGTAGCAGTGCAGTGATAATAATGACAGGGGACGACGTTACAAATGGAGATGAAGCAAGAGTACGCGAAAACGTAATGCACGAAATTGGATTTTTTCAAGGAAGTTATGGCCGAAAATCAGTTATCCTCCTTCATGAAGAAGGAGTCAATATCCCATCAAACCTATCTGGGGCTGCCTACATACCATTTCCAAAGGGAAGCATAAGTGCAGCGTTCCATGTTCTCCAGCGGGAGCTTCGAGCTTTATATAATTTTCAGTAAAAAAATGAGAGGTTACGAAGCTATGGAGGTCACGAAGCCATGGGATCAGGCCTTGACTTCGACATTAGAAATTCTGGATCATGCCTGAAAATTTACAAAGGCTCAGAAGACAAAAGATTCAAGTCTTGACTTGTGCATATAATAGTGTCGGAGAATCAATATTGGGTCATGGCAGAATTCGTTGAATGAGTCTTATTCGCTCACTGTCTGAAAATATGACAAGCGGGCAAAGGCGTAAATAGCCGTTTATAGTGGTCGATATCAATCCTTTAGCCAGCACATTTATGGATAGAAGATGGACGAAATAAAACAGAAAATTGCGCTTTTCATCGACGCGGACAATGCCCCGGCGGGCAAGTTCGAGGATGTGCTTAGCGAGGTGGCCAAATACGGTGTGGTCACCATTCGCAAAGCCTATGGTAACTGGAAGTCACCGACGCTCCGGGCCTGGGAGGAGCTGCTGCACGAGCACGCCATCCAGCCAGTGCAGCAATACGACCTGACCAAGGGCAAGAATGCCTCCGATATCGCCCTGGTGATAGATGCGATGGATGTGATGTACACCAGGGATATTGACGTGATGTGCTTTATTTCATCGGATTGTGACTTTACCCCGATGGTGACCAGGGCCCTGGCAGAGGGCAAGGTGGTACTCGGGTTTGGCGAGCGCAAGACACCGCCGCCCTTCGTGAACGCCTGCTCCAAGTTCCTCTTCCTCGATCAGTCAGAAGCGGTCAAGGAGAAGAGCGGTGAGAAACGCAAGAACATCAAATCGGATGCAAAATTGATCACCCTGCTACGGCAAGCCATCGAGGCCACCGAGGACGATGATGGCTGGGCCGAACTCGGCGCGGTCGGCTCCAACATCTCCAACAGGACGTCATTCGACTGCCGCAACTACGGTTTCAAGAACCTGAGCAGCCTGCTCCGGGCCATCGACCTGTTCGAATTGAAACGGGGCCAGGGAAAATCATACCTGGTCAGGGATACCCGGAGAAGCAAAAAGAGCTGACTTGGATTTCATGATTTACGTACTTGTCTCCCTGTCCATCATCGCACTGATCGTCGGCCCGCAGCTGTGGGTACGTTATGTGCTGTGGCACCACTCCACCGAAATCGGCGATATGCCGGGGTCCGGTGCCGAGCTGGCGCAGCACCTTATAGAAAGGTTCAAGCTAGAGGGGGTAAAGGTCATAAAGGCCGAGCCGGATCAGAACTACTACTCCCCTTCAGAGAAAATCGTGGCGCTCAGCCCGGAGATCTACCACGGTAAATCGGTTACCGCGGTGGCAGTGGCCGCACACGAGGTCGGCCATGCGATCCAGTTCTGCAAAGATGAGCCCATTTCCAGGCTGCGCGACAAGTACCTGACGCGGGCCCATCACATCAAACGGATTGGGGCCGGAATACTCATATTCGCCCCCTTTCTTACTCTCCTGATCAAGTCACCGGTCATCTTCTTGTGGATCGGTGTTGTGGCAGTGATCACCATGCTGGCTTCCGCGCTCATGTATGTGGCGATACTGCCGGAAGAGTACGATGCGAGCTTCAACAAAGCGCTGCCGATATTGAGAGAGGGCTACCTTCCGGAACATCTCATAAGCTCAGCCCACAGTGTACTGAAGGCCTGCGCCCTGACCTACGTTGCGGGTGCCTTGCTGGACGTACTGAGGCTTTGGCGCTGGATACGATTTATCCGATGAGCACAACCGCAATTTGAGCCCCGAATAAAGAGAGCATGGGCTCAAACCTTGACTTTGACATATAGAACATTTGGGTGCTGAATCCCCAAATCTAATAGCTGCCAACGTTTTGACCTGCACCTCTTCACCTCTTTATCTGGTTTTATTGCACCTCACGCGGTCGTTTTTCTTGCCAGAAAGATGGTATGTCGCGCACCCTTGCCGGGGCGCTCACGCACGGTCTTGACCTCGACTTCAAAGCCTGTCTTCTGCAGCCTGTGAACATACAGGCTGTCGGGCCCCGCCGACCACACCGCCAACATGCCGCCTGGCGCAAGGCAGTCGTAGATACAGCTGATGCCATCGAGGGAGTAGAGCCAGTTGTTGTCGCTGTGGGTCAGCCCCTCGGGGCCGTTGTCGACATCCAGCAGTACGGCGTCGTAGTCACCGTCGTGCTTTACCAATAGCTCAGCTACATCGCCGATATGGACGGCGCAGCGGCTGTCGTCCAGTGGTCGGCCGGCGCATTCTCCCAGAGGCCCGCGGTTCCACTCCACCACCTCGGGTATCAGGTCGGCGACAATGACCTCTGCATCGGGCGGCAGTACCTCGAGGGCGGCGGCGAGCGTATAACCCATGCCCATGCCGCCGACGACGACACGGGCCTTCTTGTGTTTCTTCAGGTGGGCGCAGCCCAGCAGCGATAGCTCCCGCTCACTGTTAAAGCGGCGGCTGTTCATCAGTTCGCCGCGGGGACCGCTCAGGGAGATAGAGAACTCCTGGTCGCGCTGGCGCAGCTTGAGTATGCCGCCGCCGTTGGGAATCTGGGCGGTACCGAGTTCGATCCAGGGTTTCATGGCGTGTGCTCGCTGTGGGACGGTGGAGATAGGGCGCGTAATGTAGCATAAAGCCTCGCCGTAAGTTGTTGCGACGAAATAGACGGCGTCACGTTCCGCTGGGATCGGATTACAATTCCGGTCAGCGGCGGGCTCCGGGTTCACTATCATTCACTTCTAACCACACCTTTAACCTGCCCCCATGGAGGTGATAGCGCAATGCCGAAAACCACCGTCAATGGCGTTGATCTCTACTACGAGTGTCACGGCAAGGGCCAACCACTGATGCTGGTCGCCGGCCTCGCCAGCGACTCCCAGAGTTGGCTGCCGATGTTGGACGCGCTATCCCAACACTACCTGGTTATCCTCCCGGACAATCGAGGTGCCGGCAGGACGGAGCCTCAGGATACCGAGAACAGCATCCGGCATATGGCCGACGATTGTATGGCGCTGCTCGACCACCTGCAGTTGCCATCCGCTGCCCTGCTCGGCCATTCGATGGGCGGCTTCGTGGCGCAGGACTGTGCCATCCGCTATCCCGCACGCGTGTCCAGGTTGATCCTGGCCGCGACCGCGCCCTTCAATTCTGAGCGCAACAATATTCTGTTTCGCGACTGGGTTTCCTACCTGAAGTCGGGTATGAACCCTGAACAGTGGTTTCGAAATCTCTATTACTGGATATTGTCCAGGCATTTTTTTACGGACCGGAACAAATTGGCGGATGCGCTGCAATTTGCATTGAACTACCCCTACCCGCAAAGCGAAACTGCCTTCGAAAAGCAGGTCGAGGCCATCGCCGCATTCAACTGTCGGAACAAGCTGGCGGATATTCAGGCAGAGACCTTGATCATCTGCGGCAAGGAGGATCAGCTATTCCCTCCGGAAGACAGTATCCGTATTCTTCAGGCGATCAGAAATAGCAGCGTCAGAGTTATCGAGGATGTAGCGCACTCCATACCTATGGAGAGCCCCGGGGCGCTTGCGGACTGTATCCTGCAGTTCCTGGACAAAGGCTGACTGCAACGCACGGCACTGCGCTCGGTGCCCCCCCCTGACATACGATGGACCCGGTTAGCAATAACTGCGGAAGTCAATACCAGCAGCTTCTTTTCCCAAGCACTTCCGGGTGGGCCAACAAAAGGTCTATTACCTATTGAAAACGAAGTCTGTAAGTGGAATTATCATTCCACTGACCTTGGCTGTAGCCCTTCCGGTACTGCCAGTGAAAATGTCCACGGCTCTACTGGTCGCATGGGTCAGTAACCGCAGTCTTTTTTGATTTCGGTGTCGGCGTGCGGGGATCAGTACCGAAGCGGTGAACACTATCCCTATGTACTGTGCGGGGCATCCTCATCACATGGCGAGCCACCTGTCGATATAACCGATTTCATTAGTTCCTCACGACAATAAAACACAAGGAAAAATGCATGTTAAGACAAATAGGAAATACCTCTCCGGCGATCTCCATGGACGAAAAGATCGCGGTCGCGCCGAACAGCAAGAAAAGCTGGAAGTTGAATGGGGCAACTTTGGTCAACGATACGGCAGCCATGGAAGAGGAGAAGAATAAGTCCGAGGCGATGGCGCTGTCCTATGGTTACAAAGCGCTGCTCGATGGCGACATAGAACCGGTCTTTCGCTCCCAGTTCACCGACATGATCAGGAACATTGCCTTGGGAATGGAGCGTGAAGTGGGAAAAATCACTGTAGACTTCGCGCCGCCCGAGGCCAGGATCTACGATGAACCCGAGGTAAAATACTGCAGAGAGGACAAACTGATATCCTACCTTTTGTAATGCTGCCAGGGAACTCATGCTTTCCAACTCTATCGACGACTATTTTGAAGGGGTTGGTTATAAAAAATCAGTGGAATAACGAGATCGATACGGCGTAAAGGCGCAATTATGTATATAAATAAATTCCTTATCTTTGTTTCTATATCCCTGGTATCCGGACTTTGCCATGCGATACCGGAACTCAAGGGCACACCTCAGGACCTCCGCGGACTGATTTACCCTTCCGACAATATCGTCACCATCTCCGGCCACGCCGAGGAGAAGGCCTACTCTGACCGGGCGGTGGTCAGCCTGGTGGTCACCACGGAGGAAAAGCAGATGGCCGATGCAATAGCCAGCAACAGCGCGCTGAGAGAAAGGCTCCGGAACTCTCTCAATTCCGCCGGTATTTCCCGCGACGCCATCAAGAACTCGAAGTTCTCCTCCTCTCCCCAGTACGGCTGGCTCGGCAGGAAACCGAACAGCTACAAGGTAGTCAACCGCGTGGCGGTCAAGATCGACAAGGAGTCCCAATTGGAGACCATAGCCCGACTGGCGGACCAGAACCGGGAAGTGGAGCTGTCGGACACCAGTTTCGAGCACTCCCTGGAGGAAGAATATAACGAGAAGGTGAAAACCCTGGCCCTGCAGCGGGTAATGGAGCAGAAGGCACATTATGAGAAGACCTTGGGCGTCAAGCTGAGCCCTGTCGGCATCCGTAGCGCCAACGTAGACCAGCAGGCCACTCGCGGCGCCATGGTGCTCGAGGAAGTGGTCGTCACAGGTCTCCGCCATGAACAGGACAGCTATTCAGAGCCCTCCGGCTATCGAGACCGTCCTTCGTCTTTCGACGAGATCAGCTACGAGGCCGAAGTCTCTGTAGATTTCAAAATTCAATAATTCAGACGCCGATGTCGGGAAAATGATGAAAAACCCACTACTTATTTTTGCAGGAGCCGCGATAACTGCAGTGCTAGTTATCTATATCATCAATCCATTTGGCACGGCCACTTTGGATCCGAGGGCCAGGATATGGGGAATTACCTTCTACCACATCCCATCGGCATCGATGATGCCGACACTGACCCCTGGAGATTATATTCTGGTCAAAACCTTCGCCTATGCCAATACGACGCCAGAAGTCGGAGATATGGTAGTCTACAAGCCACCGCATTTGGATACTCCCTTTGTGGGCAGAGTAATGGCCCGGGGTGGAGAAAAAATATCCGTTCAAGATGCCACGGCCATAGTCAACGGCCAACGACAGCAGGAAGACTACATTCTAAAACCTCACGGGAAGTGCTACATAGTCGACTTTCCTGAAGCCCAGGTGCCGGAGAGCATGCTATTTGTAATGGGAGACAATCGCTGCAACAGCGTCGATTCCCGCAGTTTCGGATTTGTAAACCAAAGCAGCCTGATAGGAAAAGTATTTTATATTTGGAGCACAGAGGAAAAAGACAAAGAAACCTAGGTGTCAATTCTTGACTTCTGCATTAGTTACTACCAGAGCTTGTGGCTCAGTTCCTTCAGGTGCGAATACCAGGCAAACGTCATGAAGACGTTGCTGACCAACAGCAATGACGTAGCAGTCAAAACAGGATTCATAGCGAATGTACATACCCAGGATTGGCCCCGGAGTGGGCCTGGAAACGCGCTTTGTACACCGTTCTCGCTTCACGGAAAAGCCCTTTTAGAAAGTCGCCCCCTACCCCAGGGGGCGACTCTCTACAAGGGCGCAAGAGCTATTGAGACAACGCCACTCTCGGCGCCACTTCCCTGCCCTTGCCGCTGGACATGCCGCACAGCCAGCGCAAGACCGGCAGCCGCCGGATCACCCCGTAGCCGCCGATACAGCCGGCGACCGTCAGCGCCAGCAACACCATCGCCTCGATCCCGATCGGCAGCGCAAAGGGTTTCAGCCACCAGGCGAAGACGATAATCAGCGTCTGGTGCAGCATATACCAGGGCAGTATGGCCGGGTTGCTGTAGCGCAGCACCGGGCTCGGGCGGTTTAGGTGGAAGCCTGCAAAGCCGACCACACAGAAGATCCACGCCCAGTGGTTCAGCGCCACCATGGCGCCGACCAGCAGCCGCACGCCCAGGTGCGCCTCGAAATCCGCGTCGAGTGTTGGAAAGGCGCCGTTGTGCTCGGCCAGTATCAGCAGGTAGCTGGCGACGGCCAGACCGAGGAAGACCCGGCGCCGATCGATCACAAACTGCCACCAGCGCGGCTGCAGGGCGAAGAGGTAGCCGAACACGAACACCAGCAGGTAGCGCCCGTGGTTGTACCAGTCGTCCAGCAGCGCATGGGTCGACGGGAAGCGGACGCGCAGGAGCAGCCGCACCAGCATCAGGGCCGCCACAACCCCGGCGATGGCCGCGAGCGGCGGCACTCGCCGGAGTCCCCGGCCCTGCGCCAGCCGGTTCAGGGGCCCGCGCAGCAGCAACAGCAGCAGGCTGTATACCCACAGGTACGGCAGGAACCAGAGATGGTTCCAGGTCAACAGGCCGATAGGCGAGTGATGCTCGGTCAGCAGGTCCGTGCGCGGGTTGATGTACTGGGTCCAGAACTGGAGGTAGCCCGGTTCTATCAGGTCCTGGCTGAGCGCCTCGATATACACCTGCGGCACCACGATCACGAACATGCCGAACAGCAGTGGTACTACTAAACGCCGGGTGCGCAGCCCGGCCAAGCGCAGGCTATTGGGGGAGGCGTCGCCCCGCCGCTGCGCCAGGGCCAGCGCCATGGCCGAGATAAAGAACAGCAGCGACATACGCCAGGGTGCGGTGAGCATCATCAGGTTCTGCAGCCACACCGAGGTCTGGTCGCTCTTGATATGCCAGCCCCAGTCGGCCACATAGTACATGCCCAGGTGGTACAGAATCAGTACCGCGAATGCCAGGGTGCGCAGCCAGTCGATGTCGTATCGACGCTCCGTGCCGGGTTGTGTCATCATCTTGCTCCGTTGGTTATTACTTCGCCGTATTCTGGCAAGGCGCTGGTCGGCGGGGCGCAAAAGGGGCCATTCCGTCCCATCCCGGGGACAAGCGGTGGCATAGTGGGACAAAAATAGGCCGGAGAGCGGGAGCAGTGGCAGTAGCGGGATGAGCAACGAGCACAAAAATCAGGCAATACAACAGTCGACACCGCCGCTCACTCAGTGGATAGAGCGGTTTGACCGGCACCGGACACTGTACATTTACTTGGCGTTGGCCGCTCATATATTCACCAACAACACCATCAACGCGCTTTCCGTCTGGGCAGACCACAACCGCAACGGCGCGGCCGATATCCAGCTGTGGGAACCCTTCGCCTGGGAATACACCAGTGCCCTCAGTACCATTGCCCTGTTTCCATTCCTGCTGTTCGCCTTCCGGAGCAACCCCCCGCGCCTGACTCGTGTCGGCCGGCAGTTCGGCTGGCACCTGCTCGCGACGATGCTCTTTTCCGCGGTCCACGTATCCCTGATGGTGCTGCTGCGCGAGCTGCTCTACGCGCTCGACGGCGGCAACTACAATTTCGGGCCTTGGCTGCCGGAGTTCTGGTATGAATACCGCAAGGACGCCTGGGGCTACTCCCTCTACTTCTGCCTGTACCACCTGTTCCGGCTGGCCTACGGCCGCCTGAAGGGCGAAGCCAGCCTGATTGGGGAAAATGAACCAGCGGCGGGTACGCCAACCGGGCAGGTACCGGAACACTTCCTGGTCAAGAAGCTCGACAAGGAGTTCCTGGTGCGGGTGGCGGATATCGAGTGGATCGAATCGGCCGGCAACTATGTCAACCTGCACAGCCGCGGCCGCATCTACCCGCTGCGGGGCACCCTGACGAGTATCGCCGAGCGCCTCGCCCCAGCCGGCTTCAGCCGCATTCACCGCGGGCTGGTGGTCAACCACAAGGCCATTGACCATATCAGCCTCCAGTCCAGCGGCGACGGCGAGGTGCAGCTGCGGTGTGGCAAGCTGCTGAACCTCTCGCGCCGGTACCGGGATGCCTTCAAGCAGGCCCTGGCCTGACCAGCGTGGGAATGAGAATCACCCTGCTGACTCATCAGCGCGAGTTGGACCGCAAGAGCAACACCGGCGCACTGGCCCTGGAACACTGCGGGAACACGGTGGAGAGGGTGGTCTGGGAGCGGCGCCATCCGGACCCGGCACTGCTGGATGCCATTGAGCGCGGGGAAGCGGCCCTGGTGTATCCCGGAGGGGAATCGACAAGCGCACGGCTGGAGGATTTTCCGCAGGCGATACTGATCGACGCCACCTGGCAGGAAGCGCGGAAAATCTACAACCACAGCCCCTACTTGCAGGCGGCCCCCCGGCTGGCCCTGGCAGCGGATGCCGCCTCCAGCTACCGCCTGCGGCGCAACCAGCCGGACGGCGGTTTGTGCACCGCCGAGTGCGTGTTCGAGATACTGCGCAAGCACGGCGAAGAAGTTGCCGCCGATCGGCTGGAAGCTGCCTTCATACACTTCAACCGGGGGCCACAAGCCCACCGCTGATAAGTGCCTTCAGGTATTCACCTGGAAATCACACCCTGTACAATGGCGGCCATACCAATAAAAGCGAGCTTACCATGCGTTACAAAATAGCCTTGATTCTGCTACTTGCCAGCGCCTCCATCGCACACGCCGGGGAATTGGCAATCACCTTCGACGACTCTCCCAGGCGGGCAGACGGCTATCTTGACGGCCCGACACGGGCAAAAACACTAATCGCGGAATTGAAAAGACACCATATCCAGCAAGTGGCCTTTTTTTCGGTGAGCCAGAAACTGGACGAGGAGGGCACGCAGCGGCTCAAGTCCTACAGCGATGCCGGCCATATCATCGCCAACCACTCCCATTCACATCCCGACTTCAACCAGCTGAGCCTGCAGGAATATACCGATAACGTCGGCAAAGCCGACGAGCTCTTGCGCGGTTTCCCGACCTTCAAAAAGTGGTACCGCTACCCCTACCTGAGAGAGGGCGACACCGCCGAAAAACGGGATGGTATGAGGGCGTACCTAAAAGAAAACGGCTACATCAACGCCTATATCACCCTCAACAACTACGACTGGTATATCGAAACCCTGTTCCAGGAGGCCGTCGGCAAGGGGATCGATGTCGATCTGGAAAAGCTGAAAAATTTCTATATCGATGTAATCGGCGAAGGCATAGAGCACTATGACCAGCTGGCAGTGACCCACACCGGGCGCTCGCCGAAGCATGTACTGCTGCTGCACGAGATGGACATCACCGCGTTGTTTGTGGGCGACCTGGCCGATGCACTCAGGGAAAAAGGCTGGGAGATCATTTCACCGGAAGAAGCCTACACCGACGATATCGCCGGCTACCAGACCCAACGCGTGCTGAAGTACAACCCGGGTCGGGTGGGTGAAATCGCCCGCGACAAAGGGCAGAAATCCGACCTCTGGCACAAGACCCTGGATGAAGGCTATCTGCGCGAGCGCTTTAAAGACGAGGTCCTCGGGAAAGCAGCGGAAGGTTTTTGAACGGAAGCGTCACCGGACAAACCCGGAGCTTTGGTCTGCCCCATCGATTCACTGACACGGAGCCTGGAAAATGGCATTGATCATCCCGCTGATCGTGATACTGGCCGCCCTGGCCCAGCCACTGAGGAGAATTCATTGAAAAAGTTGCTCGCCTCCCTGCTTTCAGCCTGGTCGATAGCGGTATCCGCCGAATCCGTCAAATCGATGGATGAGATACCCCTATCGCCGGGCGCCTCTTACGTATTTTTCTACCACGGCGCCATTGCGGAAGGCACTAAGGGGAACCCCGTCTCGGAAAAGTACGGTGAATACGATTTCAGCGGCCTGAAACAGGCACTGGACTCGGACGATTACTACCTGATCGCCGATATCCGCGAGAAGAATATCAGCGTAAAGGCCCATGCAGAGAAGCTGGCGGAAGCCGTCTCCAGCCTGCTGGACAAGGGGATACCTGCGAAAAATATCAGCCTCGTCGGCTTCTCCCGGGGCGGCGGCATCGTCGCCACGGCGGCCGGCCTGATCGACAACCAGGATATCCGCTACGTCCTGCTCGCCTCCTGCCCCCGGACCCCGGGCTGGCCACCGTTCCGCGGACGCCTGTTGTCACTCTATGAGAAAAACGATTCCCTGGCGGGCTCCTGTGCCTTTCTTGCCGAAGCAACGCCAAAGGTGGACGAGTTCAAGGAGATTGTCCTGGAGTCCGGCCTCGGCCACGGAGAATTCTACCGCCCGCAACAGCGTTGGCTGGGGCCGGTGCGCGCGTGGATTGCACCGCAAGACTGAATAGCACTGTGGCGGGGAGAAATACCTCGCCACTATCCGCAGAATCCGGCGGATTACCCCGGAGAGGTCAAAATTAGCCTAGGCTAAAAGAGTATCAGGCGGGACAATCGGCGCTGGATACGCCCTGCAGGGCGCCACGGTGGACGCGGCCAAGCGATAGGTGCCATGGATGAGGCAATCGATGATGAACCGGATCGGATTCCTGTGCCTATTTTTCCTGTTGCCGTTGATCGGCCAGGCAGACGACAGGCCCTTCAGCGGGTGGGAAGCGCGCCTGCTGCCGCCTTTTGAGCAGGCTCAAAACAGACCGCTCAGCGGGCGCGAAGCACTTGTCCTGGGGACCGAAGTCTGGAACGGCCGGCCCACCATCTTCAAAATCTGCCCCGAGCCCGGATCAGGCCCCCAGGAATACGCACTCTGTGCGGCCGCACAGTGCTTCACCCTCGACAACATCGCCTATTGCAAGTGCGAACAGAAGGTGGGGCGCAGTATTTCCCTGCCCTTCTTTTACACGGAAGACGAGCATCCCGGCCCCGGGAGTGTCATGGATGTCTGCGACCTGATGGCGGTGTCCGCCCAGGGGAACTTCGCGGTGAGCACCTACTCCTTACCGCCCCAACTCCTGAAATCCTACAATGGGCCCGATCCCCTGGCGATCTACACCTGCCCCGGAGGCGCCAATCTCTCGGCGCAGTGCGATGGCGGGCTTTGCGCCAAAGGCAGCGCGGGGACGACCTGGCCTTTCCTGGGCGCAATAGGCCACGACGAGATCGTCTGCTCCTGCCCGATTGCAGTGGCACCGCAGCTGGGCTTCCAGTTCATCGGCCCCGCCGATTGCGACCGGGACTTCTTCGACCAGTACTGCGGCGTTCGCGGCTCCGGCCAGGGCCAAACCACGGTTGCCACCGGTACCCGCCTGGCCGTTGGCGCGGTAACCGGGAGCGGGACAATCCTGACCAAACTGCTTACCGGCTCGGTGCCGCCCATCAACCGCTGTTTCTTCCCTCCCAGGGAAGTACCGGTGTCAGAGTAAAAACAGGCCCGGTTGCCTTTCACAACCGCATCAGGCGAGATTACGCTCGAACAGTGCCAGCAGCCGCTCCCAGGCGCGCGCCGCCTGGGCCTGGTTGTGCACCGCGGAATCCGGCGGGCACCAGCCGTGCAGCGTGCCCTCGTAGACCTCGATCTCGGCCGGTACGCCGGCGCTCTCAAAGGCCTTGCGCAGTTCGACCTTGGCCCGGGGATCGCGCTCGTCGTCCTTCTCCGCAATCGCGACCAGGAACCCGGCTTTGATTTTCGGCACCAGCAGATGGGGGCTGTCTTCCTTGTCGGTCACCAGGCCGCCGCCGTGGAAGGAGGCACCGGCACCGATGCGTTCCGGCATATCCGCGGCCAGGCGGAAGGCATAGGAGCCGGTCATGCAGTAGCCCATGACGCCGATCTTTTTCCCGTTGTCGACCGAGGGCTGCTGGTCGAGGAACTTGACGAAGGCGCGGCCGTCTGTGACGCAGGTGATCGGTGACAGGGTGCCGGCCAGCTCCTTCGCCCTGGGCCAGATCTGCTGGCGCAGCGCTGAATCGATCACCGCCGCGTCGTCGGGAACCAGTTGTTCCTTTGTGGTGCGGTAGTAGGGATTGACCACCAGCACCGAGTAGCCGGATTCTGCGAGCCGCTTGCCCATCTCGCGGAAGGCCGGGCGTATGCCGAAAATATCGGGCCACAGGATAACCCCCGGATGCCGTCCTTTTGCCGGGTGCACGAAATAGCCGTCGGCCTCGCCGTCGGGCGTCCTCACCATGACATTTGTTCCCACGACTTCCTGCGCCCGCGCGGCCACTGGCAACATCATCGCCAGGGCCGCCCCCAGCCCCACCTTTCCGAAATCGCGGCGGGTCATGCCGTGACTACCAGAATGGGCTTCCGCGTCTTTGTTGGTCAGTTCATCACACATGATCCGCGTCTCCTTGGGGTGAAAGTTTATGCGATTTAGCCGCCGGCGTTTCTAACCCACGGAATACGCCAGTACCTGGCTGATTTCATTCAAACTGCGCCCGGATTGCCCCTGCCAGGTTTCGATAGCCTCCTGCAATGCCGCCCAGTCTTTTTTCGATGATGGCGTCTTCTGCACCACGCCCTCGCGGATCAGCGCCTGGACCATATCGTTGGAGAACACCAGTGTATCCACACCTATGCGGCGCAGGAACACCTGCGCGGTCTTGCCGCCCAGCCTGTCGCCGCCCTTCTGCAGTGCCCTCAAGTTGTCGGCGTAGTTGGTGCTGTTCCAGCCGGCGAAATACCTCCCCAGCCCGCCGTGCTCTTCGGACAGGCGCCAGAAGAAGTCCGCGTTCAACGGGATCGACCTAGTCTTTTTCCAGTGGCTGATCATGCCGTCCCGTTTCAGGAGTTCTTCCAGGGCCTCATCCGACAGGTAGCGGCAGTAGGACAGGTCGAAATGGTGGAACAGCGCCTCGATACCGGGCCATTTCTTGTCCACCACTTTCCAGTTGAAACCGGCCTGGAAGACCGCCCTGGAAGCCTCGGACAACCAGCGGTTGTCCTGTATCTTGCGGATACTGGCCGGGGCCCTGGGCTTGGTCAGGCGTTCCTGCAGCGCCTGCTTGCCGCCAAACCGTTCGATGACTGCAGTTTCTATTTCCGAGAAGTGGCGCATTTTCCCGATCCTTATTTCGGTATCCCAATCCGCACCTGTTATAACAGGCGCTGGTCGCGTCGACCAGCGTCGCCGACAATGGAAACAGATTTACGTTTGCAGCTCTCTTAGCCATTGCTACTGCGCTGGTTAGCGCATGAAATTTAATCGCCGGAATCGAAAAGCAATACGACATTCGGTGCCGGTTTCTCTTCCGCGTACCCGACCCCGCCCTCATCGGCAGCCGGCTCCCAGGGCGCCTTCCCCAGCCTGCCGATATCACCGTAAGTGCCCAGCACCGTAAAGCCTTCAATGACGAAGGGTATTCCCTCGGCCCCCAGCGGCGATTTGGCATCGGCCACATGGAAATGCAGGTGCGGGCCCGCGGTCTGTCCGGTAAAACCGAGCGATGCAATCACCTGGCCCCGGTGGACACGCTCGCCGGCTTTCACGCGTATGGAGGCGGGTTTCAGATGCTCGTAGAATGCATAGCGGCCGTTGCCAATATCCAGGACGATATAGTTGCCGGTGGCCTCTTCGGGCGGCGGATTCCGGTGCGCGGACATGGTGGCGCTTTCCGGAAAGTCATCGCGCACCGCCACTACCTTTGCATCCGCCACCGCCAGCACCTCGGCGCCATAGCCGAGCCAGTTCTCCACCCGATCCCTGTCCCCGCGGGCGACCCGGCCGCCGGCATCGACTTTCATCCAATCGATGGCATGGCGGCCAGGAATGCGCTCGCGGTCGTCGACAGTGTAGATAACGCGCCTGTGTCCGCGCTCCCAGGCGGGACTGTGGATGGCCACCCAGGGCCCTCCACGCAATGGTGCCGCCAGCACCGGCGCGGGTCCTTCCTTTATCGGGATTCGGGCTCCTACCGACTGTTGCGCGGCCCGGCCTGGAAGGTGAAAAGTCACCCGGTGTTCCAGCTCGAGAAGCCCCGCATCGCCCTCCAGGGCCACCTCGAGATAGACCACACCGCGCCCACCGGGGGAGACGGCGAGCGGCTCCTTGCCAGCGGTCGGGTTATCCACAGGGTGCAGGCGACTTCCGAGAAGATCCCCGCCTATACGGGCGAGAAGGGTTCGGCCTTTCGCGTCGAGAATCTCGATGCGCTGCAGTGTCAGCGGCTGCCTGGCGGAATTGGTCAAATGGAGTTCATAAACCAGCTGTGAAGAGCCCTCGACGGCGACCGGCACCGGGGGCTGCGGGACCCGCATCGCGAGCGGTGGTCGACCGGAGCTGACTCCCTTGCCGGCATCGGCGGACTGCGCCGTGGCTCCGCCGGACAGGAATACACCGGCGAGTACAGTACCGAACGCGACCTTCACAGCAGTGATCAGCACCGCGAAAGATGATGTTGCTCGCAGCGGAAACATAAATGACCTCCCCCAAAAAGCCCACAGCCATATTCCTGTAGCCCATATCCTGGCAAGCTCCGGCGGTAACATTATTCGATAAATCAGGGGTCCTTCAAGCGCAAAATCGGCGCGGACCTTACATTTCACCGCCGTCTTGCGCTTTAATAGCTCGACCGCAAGCCCTGCCCGCCCCGGCGAGCGGGCGGGCAATCGACAACGGCGGCAAATCTTTAAGCCCCAACGCCGGCACCACCTTGAAGCAATTTGCTGGAAGAACTCCAATGAAAAAGCCTGTCTACTTTATCGCTTGCCTCTGGCTGACCTTCCTTCACGGGCCACTGGTGGCCGAGACCAGGATAGCCGCGGATTCTCCGCAGCTGCTCTACACCGGCCGCATCGACTTCGGTGACAAGAAAGCCCCGCAGCTCTCCTGGCCGGGCTCCAGCATCGAGGCCAACTTCACGGGCACCAGCCTCAGCCTGGTGCTGGACGACGAAAAGGGCCGCAACTACTACAACGTGATCCTGGACGGCGACACCCTGCACCCCTTCGTACTGGAGGCCAAGCAGGGCGAGCACAGCTACGAGATCTCCCGCGCCCTGGCACCGGGCAAGCACTCCCTGGAAATCTATAAGCGCACCGAGGGCGAGGAGGGGTCCACCGCCTTCAAGGGCCTGGTTCTCGACGACGGCGCCAGGCTGCTGCCGCCGCCGGCGCGCCCGAAACGGCGTATGGAGATTTACGGCGACTCCATCAGCTGTGGCATGGGCAACGAGGGCGCGGACAACGGCCGCGACGACCTGGCCTCGGAGAAGAACAACTACTGGGCCTACGGCTCCGTGGCCGCGCGCCGGCTGGATGCCGAGCTGCACACCATCTGCAAGAGCGGCATCGGCATTATGGTGAGCTGGTTCCCCTTCATCATGCCGCAGTACTACGACCAGTTGAGCGGGGTGGGCGACAACGACAGCCAGTGGGATTTCAGTCGCTGGACACCAGATGTGGTGGTGATCAACCTGTTCCAAAACGACAGCTGGCTGATCGACCGGGAGAAGCGCCTGCGGCCCATCCCCTCCGACGAGGAGCGCGTACAGGCCTATGTGGACTTTGTGCGCACAATTCGCAAAAAGTATCCGCACGCGCAGATTATCAGCGCCCTCGGCAGCATGGATGCCACCGCCAACGAAAAGTGGCCCGACTATATCCGCGCGGCGGTGAAACGCATGCGTACCGAGTTCGGCGACGACAAGCTGGACACCCTCTTCTTCGATTACACCGGCTACGGCCAGCACCCCCGCGTGGCGCAGCATATCGCCAACGGCGAGAAGCTCGCGGACTTTGTGCAACAGAAAATGGGCTGGTAGCAGCGGTCGGGTGATTTAATCAACCGCGTGCCTGTTCCCGCCCAAGCTGGGCTGGCTGCGCTACCGCAACAGCCGTGAGGTGCTGGGAAGGGTGAAGAACGTCACCGTCAGCCTGTCGTGCGGCAACCGGGGCGCCGGCCGGTGGTTCGTGTCCATCCAGACCGAACGCGAGGTCAAGCAGCCGATTCCGAACGGCAGCGCGGTCGGGATCGACATGGGCATCGCCCGCTTCGCCACACTATCAGATGGCTCGCACTTTGAACCTCTCAACAGCTTTAAGCGTCACGAGATTGCGTTGCGCAAAGCGCAACAGGCCATGAGCCACAAAGTGAAGTTCAGCAGCAACTGGAAGAAGGCGAAAGCCCGCCGCCAACTGGACTACAAGCTGGCGTGGAGCGGAGGCCATCTCATCGCGGTGCCGCCGCAGAACACGAGCCGAACCTGTCCGTGCTGCGACCATGTGTCAGCGGACAACCGCCAGACGCAGGCACGCTTCGGGTGTGTGGAGTGCGGCTTCGAGGAAAACGCCGATCTGGTCGGTGCGATCAATGTGTTAAGAGCGGGGCACGCCCGGATCGCCTGTGGAGTGAGCGGTGCAGTAAGACCGCCAGCAGCAGGAACCCACCGAAGCGACTCAAGGGCGGCTCAATGCCGCACCTGAGCGCCGTAGGAATCCCCCGGCTTTAGGCGGGGGAGGATGTCAAACAGACAATACTCAGCGATTCCCCCGGCTCTTCCCGATAGGTGTCCAGGAAATGGCACTTGCCCACCCGGACAGGCGTGGGTACATAGGTGTGCCCCATATACACGGCGTCGATGCCGGAAATCTGGAAAGGCTGCAGCCGCTCCGGGGAGGCCGGGGCCGTCCACTCCTCACCCGGCTGGCGGGACAGCATATGCGCGGCAAGCTCCTGCTGGTTCTCTTCCGACGCCAGGATATCGCTGTAGAACCTCAGGACCAGGGTTCTGTCCCACAGGAGTTTTTTCGCCGCCCGGTCAACGGCGCTCTCGAAGACCGAAACGCCGGACTGCCACCGCGCATCGATGGCATTCAACTGATCGACCACTTCCGTCCAGCTGCTGTCCGGTATATTGGCGTGCACCAGGCCGGCACGCCCTGCGCCGGTATCTATCTCGATGGCCCAGGGCCAGGAGCGCACCTGGTCGACTATCTGCTGCCGTCGCTCGGTGGGTAGGTGGTAGAACCAGTCGCCGCCGTTCACCCGGTGCAGCAGGTCCGCCCCCCGCTCTTCCAGTCCGGCGATCATCATCGCTTCGTGATTGCCGATCACACTGAAGCAGGTCCGCTGGTCAACCATGGAGAGCACACCCTCGCTGTCGGATCCCCGATCCACCAGATCGCCGAGAAAGAACAGGCGGTCGACCCTCGGGTCGAACTGGATGTCCTCAAGCTGCCGCCGCAGTTGAGACAGATGACCATGCAAGTCCCCGACCAGATAGTCCCTGCCCCTGGAGTTCCGCTGTACCTTGAGGAGAGTGCCCATCAGACCGCCTGGAAAATCTCGCAATCGCTACAAGAATCCTAGCCGTTATGATCCCGATGAAGTAATTGGCAGCGATGGGTGGCGAAGCAGCCCTATACCAGCAACAACCAGCTCATCCCGGCAATAATCAGCGACGCAATTACACTGAGCACGGCCCCCTCCCGCACCATATCCTGCATGCGCACCTCGCCGGTGCCGTAGGCAATCGCATTGGGCGCCGTGGCCACCGGCAGCATAAAGGCGCAGCTGGCGCACATGGCGGCGGGGATCATCAGCACCATCGGGTCGAAACCCGCGGAACTGGCGGCCACCGCCAGTATCGGCATCAGCAGGGTCGCGGTGGCGGTATTGCTGGTGATCTCGGTCAGGAAGGTGACGGCCAGGCACAGGAGTACCAGCATCAATATCAGCGGCATGGCAGTCAGGAAGGACAAGCCATTGCCGAGCATGTCGGACAGCCCCGAGGCGGTGAACCCCTTGGCGATGGCGATACCGCCGGCAAACAGCAGCAACATGCCCCAGGGAATATTCACCGCCGTCTCCCAGTCCAGCAGGCGGCCACCCTTGCCGTTTGGCACCACGAACATCAGAACCACCGCTCCCAGGGCGACGGTGCTGTCACCGGCGCTGTCTATGCCCAGCAACCCACTCCAGCCACCGAAGGGTTCCTTGCGGGTGATCCACAGCAGAATCGCGATGCCGAATACCACCAGGGTGCGGATCTCCTCAGTGCGCCACACCCCCACGGTCGGCGGCTCTATGGCTTTTTCCAGGCGGATATTGCGCGTCAACCACAGGGCCATGATCGGCAGGGTCACCAACACCACGGGCACGCCGATGCGCATCCACTCCACGAAACTGAACTCGCGCCCGGTGTATTCCTCGTAAATGCCCATAAAGATCACGTTGGGCGGCGTGCCGATCGGGCTGCCGACCCCGCCGAGGCTGGCGGCATAGGCGATGCCCAGTATCAGTGCGATGGTGAGCTTGCGGTTTTCCACCCGCGCCAGGATCGCCAGCGCGATCGGCAGCATCGCCAGGGTGGTGGCGGTATTGGAGATCCACATGCTCAGCAGGCCCGCGGCCAGCATAAAGCCGAGCACCAGCCGGCGCCCGCTGGAGACCCCGACCAGCTTCAGCATGTAGAGCGCCAGCCGCTCGTGGGCGCCGCTCTTCTCCAGCGCCTTGGACAGCATAAAGGCGCCCATCAGCAGCAGTATCACGTGGCTGCCCAGGGACGAGGCCACCAGCGCGTGGTCGGCGACGCCGGCCAGCGGCAGCAGCACGAAGGGCACCAGCGAAGTGGCGGGAATCGGCAGCGCCTCGGTGACCCACCAGATCACCGTCAGCAGGGTGATGGCGGCGGTCGCGGCCGGGGGATGGGGCATTCCCACTGTGGTCAGGGCTGCATAGAAAGCGGCCGCCAGCAGCGGGCCCAGGACAATAAAGTGCTGCCGCGCTAACGACATTGGCGATTTCCCCCATCGGACACAGGGCCGTTGCCGGCCGGTTATTTTTATGGATTCCGTTGTCGGCACATTTTACGCAGTCGGGGAAATGTTGGTCACCCTTTGTGTGATCTGGCGAACGGTACCCTCAACGGCGGGAACTCTCGAACACGATCGCTATCAGATCTTCCAACAGTCTTTGTCACAATCCAAAACAAAAGGACCCAACGATGAAACAGGGACTCGTCCGAATACTCAGGGAGAATCGCTCCGTCCTGCTATTCCTGGCGCTGATGTTGCTATTTCGCAGCGCCTTTGCCGACTGGAACCACGTACCCACCGGTTCCATGAAGCCCACGATTCTGGAAGGCGATTACATCCTTGTGGATAAAATGGCCTACGACATCCGTATTCCCTTCACCCATACTTCGCTGGCGAGAGTCGGCGAACCGGAACGCGGTGACATCGTCGTCTTCGACTCCGCAGCCAGTGGCAATCGGCTGGTAAAACGGCTGGTGGGTATCCCCGGCGATTCGGTGGAAATGCGCAACAACAGGCTGATCGTCAATGGCCAGGCCATCAACTACAGCCTGGCCGGCGAGTCCCCTTACTCCTGGGATCTGCACGAGGATCTGCTCGGCGTGGAGCACTTGGTACGACTGCAAAAGCGCAACTCGCCGGCATCCAGCTTTGCCCCGGTGCGTGTGCCGCAAGACTATTATCTCGCCCTGGGCGACAACCGGGACAATAGTGCCGATTCCCGCGCCATTGGGCTGGTCCCAAGAAAAGAGATCGTCGGACGTGCCCACAAGATCCTGCTGTCCCTCGACTACGACAACTTCTATGTCCCGAGAGGGGGACGCTTTCTTGAGAAGTTGCAGTAACAGCCTGAGCACCGGCGGGACCGGTGCCTCTGCAAGTACACTGGAAATCCCGTCGCCAACAGGCACAATGTAGCTCCCGAAAGCCCGAGAAACATAAGGAACCGGCGCTGCATGGCCAATATACCCAACACCGTAGAAGTCCTGGAAAAGCTCCGCTGGAACGCCCACCTGTGCAAGCACAGCCACTTCCGCGCGTCCATGCGCGGCCGCAACCTGCACGTGCTGTGCGGCGTGCCGATTGTGGTGATCAACCTGTTCCTGGGCTCGCTGTTCTTCTCCCTGATCAACGCCGAACTGCCGGACTGGACCAAGTGGACCGGTGCCGGGCTGGCGCTGGTTACCGCAATGCTGGGCGGCATGCAGACGTTTTTCAATTTCAAGAAGAACTATGAGGGCCACCGCGAGGCGGGCAACGAATACCTGGCCATTGCCCGCGAGTGCGAGCGCCTGATCGCCCTCTACTTCGACGACATCCTGGATCTCGAGCACCTGTCCCGCAAAATCGAGGAACTGAACATCCGCTACAGCGAGATCAACCAGCGCGCCGAGGAATATATTGTCTCCGACAAGGTCTACCGGGAGGCGCTGCGGGTGCAGAACCAGAAGGCAGAACGGGAGCCTTCGCTGGTAGAGCGGATGCGCAGGAAGGCGCTTTCCCTGGGAAGTGACACGGCAAACACTGTGCCCCAACTCCAAGAGCCTGTTTGAGTTCTCAGGCATTCCCGGCCGCGGTGCGAGGCCGGATGGGGTAGCGCTTTCCGGGACACGCCGTAAATACATCCCTGTAGGCTTGTCCGCGAGGTCCCTCTCGCAGACAGTCCCGGAAAGCGCTACCCCATCCGACCCTGAGAGCTTTGTGGGAGATTCCAAACAGGCTCTAAAGTGGGCGGAGCTGGAGCTTCGCGGTCCCGGGATTAATCCGGCACCCTCACCTTTTTGTTTTCCTCCTGCGCCCTATCCGGGTCAGTGCCAAAACGGCGGTTGCGGTTGAGGTTATCGATCGACTGGAGCTCCTCCTCGCTCAACTCGAAACCGGACAGCAGGAAGTTTCTCCGGATCTGCCCCAGGCTCTCCGCTTTCGGGATCACGATGCGGTGCCGCTGGATATTCCACTTCAGGATGACCTGCTCGGGGGTGACACCGTGCCTGTCCGCCACCCCGACAACGACGGGGTCCACAACGGGCTTCTCGCCGCCCGGCGCGCCGCCCAGGCTCACGGAGCCCAGCGACGACCAACTGGCGACAGCAATACGGTGGAAGCGACAGTATTCCACCAGCGCTCCCTGTGTCAGGTAGGGGTGCAGTTCTATCTGGTTGCAACTGGGCCGGATGCGGGCAAAGGTCGCGATCTGCTCGATATCGGACTGGCGGAAATTCGACAGCCCCAGTGCGCGCACCTTTCTCTCGTCGTAGAGTCTCTCCATCGCCTCCCAGGTTTCGCGGGTGTAGGCCGGCAGCGGCCAGTGGATCAGGTAGAGGTCCAGGTAATCCAGTTGCAGCCGCTCCAGGCTGCGCTCGAAAGCGACTGCCGTGCCCCCGCCCTGTTCGCTGTCCCACACCTTGCTGGTAATGAAGAGCTCCTGGCGCGGAAGACCGGAATCCAGGATGGCGCGGCCGAGGGCGCGCTCATTGCCATAGACGGAAGCGGTATCAAAATGCCGGTAGCCGATGGACATCGCCTTGAGGATGGTATCGGTAACGTAACCGTTGTCCTGCTGCCATCCGTCGATAGCGGCGGTGCCGAAACCCAATTGTGGAATCTCGACGCCATTGTTCAGCGTCACTGTGGCCATAAAAGAATCCCGCCTCACTGATCTGGATGGAACCCGGCGCCACGCCCGGCACAATGTGAAGATCAGTGTAGGACAAGGTCCCGGGCTGCGGTAGGGATGCGGGTCGCCCCAAAACCGGTAGCCACAAAACCTCCGCCTCTGCTATCTTGTTCAGGTTGTCATCTGATTCCCGTTCACCGCGGATTGATTGTTTGATCCGTGACACCTGTGGACAAACAGCTGTTCCCAACTTGCAATCATTGTGGTACTTACAGTCCCAATCTGGAGTGTAACAGTGAAAGTGGCGGCTATTGGTGCCGGCGCCTGGGGTAGACATATCATCCGCACCCTTTCCGAGCTGGATGTACTGGCCGCGGTCATCGATCTCTCTCCGGGAAAATGCGCCAGATATGCGCAAATCTATTCCGGCGTAGCGACCCATAAGGATTATCGCGAAGCGGTGGCGGCGGATTACGATGCGTTCGTCATCGCCACCCCCACGCCGGTGCATTATGAAATCGCCAAAGCCGCCCTGGAGGCGGACAAGGACGTCCTGATCGAAAAACCCATGACCGCCAACAGCCGTCAGGCGGAGACACTGGTACGGCTGGCCGAGGAGCGCGGGCGCATCCTTATGGTCGGCCACCTGCTCCTCTACCAGCCGGCCATCAACTGGATCAAGGATTTTCTCGACGCGGGCAAACTGGGCGCCCTTTACAGCGTGCACCAGGAACGCCTGGGCCTGGGGCGCGCCCGGCCGTTGGAGAATGTGCTCTGGGACTCCGGGGTGCACGACCTGGCGGTGCTGCTGCTACTGGTGGGCAATGTGCCCTGCGGAATCCGCGCCAGCGGGCACCGTATAGTGCAACCCACGGTCGAGGACGACGTCTACGTGCACCTGGAATTTCCCTGCGGCGTGCGCGCCAACCTGCACAGTTCCTGGCTGTGGCCGGAGACCCGGCGCCGGCTGGTGGTGCGGGGGGCCGAGGGCATGCTGGTCTACGACGAACTGGAACAGACTGTCACCTTGCACAGGAAGGGCATCACTCCCGACCTGAATAACCGGGACGATGGCAGCGAAATAATCCTGCACGGCAACGGCGCGCCCTTGAAGCTGGAGCTACAGCATTTTCTCGCCCGGATACAGGACCGCCAGCCGCCCCTGTCGGATGGCAATAGCGCGCTGCGGGTGATCGAGGTACTGGAACAGGTTTCCCGGTTGCTGGAAAACTGAGTGCCTGTTTAGAGTCTTGCGCTAAGCCTGCCGGGCCGGGTGCGGGGCCTCTTTCCGGGACCGTTCACGGCCATGGATGGCCGTGGAGAGCGTACATGGATGTATTCACAGCGTGTCCCGGAAAGAGGCACCGTACCCGGCCCTCGCGCCGAGTCCCAATTGTCGAGGACTTTAAACAGGCTCTGAGACGGAAAGCTGAGCTGGAGAGCGGAATTGGATGCCCTGAAATTTATCCCCATGCTGGACCTGTCCGACGAAGTCGAGGAATTGCGCGAAGCACTGCTGGCCGCCTGCGCGCGGGTGCTGGATTCCACCGCCTTTATTCTCGGGCCGGAGGTGCGCGCCTTCGAGACTGCCGCCGCCGACTACCTGGGCGCAAAGCACGCCATCGGCGTCAACTCGGGCACCGACGCCCTGGTACTGGGCCTGCGGGCCCTGGGCATAGGTCCGGGGGACGAGGTCATCACCACCGGCTTCAGTTTTTTCGCCACCGCCGAGAGCATCGAGATGGTCGGTGCGCGGGCGGTGTTTGCGGATATTGATGCGGACACTTTCAATATCGACCCCAACCGCATAGAGGCAAAAATCACTCCCAGGACCAGAGCCATAATGCCGGTGCATCTCTACGGCCAGGCGGCGCGAATGGGGCCCATCCGCGAAATCGGCGAGCGGTATGGCCTGAAAATCATCGAGGATGCGGCCCAGGCCTTCGGCGGCGAGTACCGCGGCCGCAAACTGGGCGCCATCGGCGATGTGGGCGCCTTCTCCTTTTACCCCACCAAGAACCTCGCCGCCTGCGGCGACGCCGGCCTGCTGGTGACAGACGACGACCAGATGGCACAGCTGGCGCGGATGCTGCGCGACCACGGCAGCGCGCAAAAATACCACCACCTGACCCTCGGCTATAACTCCCGCCTGGACGCCCTGCAGGCGGCGCTGCTGCAGGTGAAGCTGCCCTATATCGACCGCTGGAACCACGCCCGCCGCGCCATTGCCAGGCGCTACCGCGAACTGCTCGGGGATATCGATGGACTCGTCTTGCCACGGGAAGCGGATGACAGCCGCCACGTCTACCACCAGTACACCCTGCGCATCGAAAACGGCCGCCGCCCCGCGGTAGAGGCGGCATTGCGGGCGGCGAATATCGGCGCGGTGGTCTACTACCCCCAGACCCTGCCGCAGGCGCCGGTATTGGTCGAACGCTACGGCGCAGCGGCGCCCTTGCCGGTGGCCGAACAGGCCTGCCGCCAAGTGCTGTCCCTCCCCATACACCCGCGCCTCACCGAAAGCGAACAGGAGCGGATAGCCATGGCCCTGCGCGCCGCGCTCTCCCCCTGACGGATTTCCGCCAATTGGCGCACGCCCATCCCGCTGTTTACAATCGAGCCGGGAAGGCGGCCGCATGGCCATTTGCCTCGTTCAATAAAAGCAATGCGCCAGAGGTCGCCGTGGCCAAACCACATCTATTAATCATCGAGGACAACCGTGAAATTCGCCTGTCCGCGCGCTTTGTGCTGGAGGACGCCGGCTATACGGTTGCGGAAGCGGAAAACCCGGCGCGGGCCAGAAACTGGCTGGCAAAACAGCGGGCCGACCTGCTGTTACTGGACATGAACTTCGAGCTGGATACCACCTCCGGCGAGGAGGGGCTGCGGTTTTTGCAGTGGCTGCAGCAACAGGGCCTGGATGTTCCGGTCATCGGCATGACCGCCTGGTCCAACACCGAACTGGTCGTCAAGGCCATGCAACTGGGGGCCGGCGACTTTATCGAGAAACCCTGGAACAACCGGCAACTGCTGCAACGGCTGCAACAGCAGTTGCAGCTCAAGCGACTGAGCCGGCACAACCGCGAACTGGCACAGCGCCTGGAAAGCCCCGCGCCCCGGCTGGTGTGGCAAAGCGAGGCGATGGAAGGGCTGATACAGCAGTTGCAAGCCGTCGCCGCCACCGACGCCAACATCCTGCTCACCGGCGAGAACGGCACCGGCAAGAGCCAACTGGCCCACTGGCTACACCTGTGCTCCGCCCGCGCCGAAAAACCGTTTATCTCCGTCAATATGGGCGCCATTCCCGAGACGCTGTTCGAGAGCGAAATGTTCGGCCACCGCAGGGGCGCCTTTACCGATGCCAAGGAGGAGCGCGTGGGTCGCTTCGAACTGGCCAAGGGCGGCAGCCTGTTTCTGGATGAGATTGCCGCGGTGCCCGCCGCGCAGCAGGCAAAGCTGTTGCGCGTGCTGGAGTCCGGCGAATTCGAGATGTTGGGTTCCAGCCGCACCCAGCGCACCGAGGTGCGCATCATCAGCGCCAGCAATGGCGACTTCCCGCAGTTGATCGCCGATGGCGATTTCCGTCGGGACCTCTACTACCGGCTCAACACCCTTGAATTCCGCGTCCCCGCGCTGCGCGAGCGCCCCCGGGATATCGCGCCGCTGGCGCAATTCTTTGTGGAAAAACACGGCCGCCACTACTGCAAGGCAGGACTGGAGCTGTCCCCCAGCGCACTGCGCAAACTGCAGGCCTACCCCTGGCCGGGCAATATCCGCGAACTCAGCCACATGATGGAACGCGCCGTGCTGCTGGCTTCCGGCACCACACTGACCGCCGACAGCCTGACCCTCCCCCGGGAACAGCCCGGCGGCGAGCAGCTGCCGATGATGACGCTCGAGGAGGCCGAATCGCGGCTGGTCCGCCAGGCGCTGCAAGAGTGCAACGGCAACAAACAGAAAGCGGCCAGGCTGCTCGGCATCACCAAGCCCGCCCTCTACCGGCGCCTGGAAAAATATGCGCTGGCGGAATGATTCCCTCGAGGGCAGCCTGAAAGGCGCTTTTGTCGCCTGCGCGCTTCTTCAGCTGGTTACCTGCGGCCTGCTGCTGGCGGTGTTGCCAGCCTGGCAGCTATTGCTGGTGGCGATGCCGGTGTTCGCACTGCTCTGGCTGCTGTTCCGCGGCATTTACCGCAAAGCCATTGCCGCCTTCCGCCGCGCCGGGGTCCAACTGGATGCGCTGCAGAACGAGGACTACAGCCTGCTCGCCCGATCGACCTTCGGCGCCGGCAGCGTGGCCGACTTCCACACACAACTCAATACCCTGGGCGGCACCTTGCAGCAGAACAAGAGCCGCTACGACCAGCAGCTGTTCGTGCTCTACCGACTGATCGACCAGCTCAACACACCCATGCTGGTATTCGACCACAAGCTGCGGCTCAGCTACGCCAATGCCGCCTTCGCACAGCTGTTCGACCGCCCCTGGCAGGCGCTGCGCCACGCCTCGCCGGCACTGCTCGGTTTGCGCGACAAGCCGCAGTGGCATTTCGCCGACGGCCATAAGGCGGAGCGCTGGCAGATACGCCACAGCCACTTTCTCGACAGCGGGGATGGGCACCAGCTGCTGGTTTTTATCGATATCGAGAGCGCCCTGCGCGAGAGCCAGCTGCAGGCCTGGCAGAAGCTGATCCGGGTGTTGAGCCACGAGATCCGCAATTCACTGACCCCCGTATCGGCGCTGGTACAGAACCTCCTGGGCAAGGACACCGGCGAGCGCGAACGACAGGCCCTCGAGGTAATCGACGAGCGCTGCCAACACCTGCAGGACTTTGTCAGCCGCTATTCGGAACTGCACAAGCCACTGAACCTGCAACCCCGATGGCTGGATGCGCAGGCGCTGTTCCGGCGCATGGACGCCCTCTTCCCCGACAGCCGCCTGCAGGGCCGGGGGCTGCCGTTGCGGTTGTTTGCCGATGGAACCCTGCTGCAACAGGTGCTGATCAACCTGATCAAAAACGCCGTGGAAGCCGGCAGCCCCGCGGGTAGCATCGAACTCCTCTTCAGCCGCAGTGAAAACGCCACCCGTATCCAGGTGTGCGACCGCGGCCGCGGCATCGCCAATCCCGGCAACCTGTTTGTGCCCTTCTACAGCACCAAACCCGGCGGCCAGGGCATTGGCCTGAGCCTGAGCCGGCATATCGTCGAACAGATGGGCGGCCAGTTGCACTTGGCCGGCAACATCAAGGGCAGCGGCGCCACCGCCACTGTCCACCTCCCCCTGATCGAGGGTCCGATAGTGGATAGCAGGCGTCCGGAAACGGACCGGGCCCACCCTGAAAACCAGAAAAATCCTTAAAATTCAAATAGTTAACAATTGGCATGGGCATTGCTATCCGGTCTTCTGAGAAACACCAACCAGATAGTTGCCCATGGATATCCGCAAACCGGAAAAGCATCACCGCTGGAAGCGCCCCTTGCAGGCAGTCGCCATCGCAATCCCCGCGCTGCTCCTGCTCGGCGCACTGCTGGCACAGCCGGCCAACCTGCGCAAAATCGAGCGCAACCAGTTGCTGCTGGGCAAAGTCCAGCGCGGCGACCTGCAGGTGACCGTGGAAGGCTACGGCGTGCTGCGCTCAAACCGGCAGAGGCTGATCACCGCACTCACCGCCGCCACCGTGGAGGAGGTGCTGCTGCACCCCGGCGCCCGGGTCGGGGTGGACAGCGTCATCCTGCGGCTCGCCAACCCGGAACTGGAACGGGAACTGGAGACCGCCGCCATGGCCCTGGCCCAGCAAGAGGCCGACCTGCGCCGGCTGAAACTGAACAACCAGCGCGACCTGCTGGCCGAGCGGGCCAGCCTGGCACAACTCGGCGCGGAACTGGAAACCGTCAAATTGCGCCGCGAGGCGGAGCAGAAGCTGGTCGACCAGGGCGCAGTCTCCCTGCTCACCTACAAGACCACCGTTCTGCAACAGGAACAGACGCAACAGCGGCTGCAACTGCAACAGCGCCGCATCGAACAGCTCGCCGATGTAGTGAAGGAATCCCAGGTCGTCCAACAGCAACAGGTCAACCAGGCCAGGGCGCAACTTGAAAGCATGCAGCGCCGCGTGGACAGCCTCACGGTGCGCGCCGGTATGGAGGGCGTGCTGCAGCGGCTGCCGGTGGAACTGGGCCAGAGCCTGGCCGCCGGCTGGGAACTGGCGCTGGTGGGCAGCCGCCGGGATCTGCTGGCGCTGGTGCAGGTTTCCCAGTCCCGCGCGGAGCAGCTGCGGATCGGCCAGGCGGCCGAGATCAGCATCAACCGGGAACATATCCCGGGCACAGTGGCCCGCATCGCCCCGCAAGTACAGGAAGGCAGCGTGGAAGTGGAAATAACCCTGCGCGGAAAGCTGCCCGCCTCCGCCCGCCCGGAACGGAATGTCGGCGCCCGTATCTTTACCGCCACCCTGGAAAACGCCCTGTTTATCGAGCGACCCCTCAACGTCCGCAGCCACGCCGACGCCACCCTGTTCCGACTGGAAGGCAACGGCGACCTGGCCCGGCGGCAACCGCTCCGCTTTGGCGAGGAGGCGGGGCGCTTTATCCAGATCGTCTCCGGCGCCAGTGAAAACGAACGATTTATTCTGTCTGACATGGCCAACTACAGCGATATCGAGCAACTTCGAGTGATTAATTAACGCAACTGCCCCCTCAGGACTCGGATAAGAATGCCAGGGCCTGATGTGAAGGCCCTGATGCCGGGGGAAGTTTGCGGGACTGTTGGCGAGAGGGACCTCGCCGACAATCTACGACCGCCATGGATGGCGGAAGTGCAGGTTTTGCAGGAGCAATAACCTGCCAGGGATGTATTCACGGCGTGTCCCGCAAACTTCCACCGGTAGCAGGGCCGCCCAATACTCTCTTACTGGCAACGGGGAGAGTAGCTACCAATCAACAATAGTCGAGAGAGCCCAACCATGCGCGAACTGATTCTGACGATGACCGGTGTCACCAAGGTTTTCAGCACCGAGGAAATGGACACCCACGCCCTGCGCGGCGTCGACCTGGAAATCCACCGCGGCGATTTCGTCTCCATCTGCGGCCCCTCCGGCTGCGGTAAATCCACCCTGCTCTCCCTGCTTGGCCTGCTCGACACCCCCACAGCAGGCCGCTATGTGATCGAAAATACCGACGCCAGCCACCTGAGCCTGAGCGAGGCGGCGACCATCCGCAACGAAAAAATCGGCTTTGTCTTCCAGTCCTTCAACCTGATCGACGAACTCTCCGTATTCGACAATGTCGCCCTGCCCCTGCGTTACCGCCGCGACAAGATAAATGCAAAAGAAGCCCGCGAAAAAGTAATGGAATGCCTGGCAAAGGTGGAGATGACCCACCGCGTCAACCACAAACCCAACCAACTCTCCGGCGGCCAGCAGCAGCGCATCGCCATCGCCCGCGCCCTGGTGGGCAATCCGTCCCTGCTGCTTGTGGACGAGCCCACCGGCAACCTGGACTCCCGCAACAGCGACGCGGTGATGGATATGCTGGCGCAACTTAACCGCGACGGCGCCGCCATCTGTATGGTCACCCACGACCCCCGCTATGCGGATATGGCCGCGCGCAAGCTGCACCTGCTGGATGGGAAAATGGTCGATGCGCGGGCGTCGCGGCAAACTGAAGAGGAGGCAGCCATATGATCAGTGCAAAAGACCTGACAGCGGCCCTCAGCTCCCTAAACAGGGCCAAGGGGTATGTGGTCACCGTAGTCCTGACTCTCGGAATGACCCTGGGTGCGCTGGTAACCATGTTCAATCTCAATTATCAGCTTTTGGCTGCGCCGCTGCCCTACCCCGACGGTGACAGGCTGTATATATCACAGGGCAATGTATACAAGGATGGCCAACTGGAAATTTCCGACGGGTCTCCGTACCCAGCGCTAATCGAATCTTACAGTAAAGACAATAATTACTTTGAGCAGAAAGCATTAGTCAACTTTGATTTCGACAACATTCGCAATCTTCCCGATTCACCGCGAGTCAGAACCAGCTATATCACGCCCGAGTACTTGCAGCTGCTACAAACACCGCTGGCGCTTGGCCGAGCGTTCAACTCGAACGAAGGATTGGACAGTAGAAATCCAGTGGCCATACTCAGCTACTCAAGCTGGCAGCAACTGTTTGACCAGGACCCGGATGTGCTTGGCAAATCCTTGCGCTTTGGTAATGTGGATTTCCAGATCATTGGTGTTACTTCCGAAGAATTTGTCGAGCCACAACTTGCAGGTCCAGATTGGCTTACCCAGGTCTGGTTACCATGGGATTACAATCCAACGGCCTCTGTGACTCGCAACGCCTGGGGAAACGTACAGGGGGGTAGGTATTTAGTGGGAAAGTTAAAGCCTGATGTCAAACCAATACAGGCTCAACAAGAGCTGGCCAGCTGGCTGAATGCCCGCTTTGAAGAAGAAAATGCGGGAGAGTCGTTTTTTGACGGTTTTACTATCGATATGCAGCTGAGCAGTTATCGGAAAACCATACTCGGCGACAGCGAAGGACGAGTACTGTTGTTATTGGCCGGTGTTTTGGCACTGGTACTGATCGCTGCGGCCAACATAACGAACCTGATTTTAGCCCATGCGGCCAACCAACACAAAAAAATGGCCATACAGGCAGCCCTGGGTGCACAGAAATTTCACTTGTTCAACGCGGTGTTCTCGGAGATTCTGCTACTTGTATCACTGCCGGCAATACTTTCATTAATTGTGGCTTATGGTGGGATTGAGTTTTTGAAAACAATTGCTCACAACCGGTTACCCCGCATAGCAGAATTAAACATGAACTGGCAGAGCATTGGGCTTGCATTGTTAACCGCTTTGTCTCTGGCTTTGATTTTTGCCCTTCTAGTCAGCCGCCAGATTGATTACCGCGCCCTGCACGGACTGATGCAAAGCAGTGGCAAGGGTATAGGCATCCAAGTTTCCGCTAAAGTGCGCCGACTGTTAATCCTCAGCCAGATAGCTTTGACTGGTGTATTGCTGTCCGCAAGTCTGCAAATTCTGCAGCAGTCCTTGCAACATATCGCACAACCATTGGGATTTGCAACTGAAGACATCTATCAGGTCACATTAAATATGGGACCTGTACATGACAATAATAGGCCAAAAAACCTTATTTCCATTCGAAAAGAATTGCTTGAGCATCCCAAAATTATTAATGCGAGCCTGGCTAGCGGCTCACCCATTGACCCAATGAGACGGCAGGGTTATTTGTCGATCGACCCGAATTTCAATCAACTAAAACGGGCCGACACTACGTTTATTGACGAAAACTACCTGAATATTCTTCAGCCACAAATGATCGCAGGGCGTCATATCAGCGCTGAAGACTTCCACGAACAGGCGAGGGTTATCGTTGTAAATGAAACCTTTGCTGACAATCTGCAGACGGGTGGCGATGTATTGAATAAAAATTTCTATATGGAGAACGGTCGAATGACCGATGAAATTCCGTATAAAGTGATCGGTATTGTGCACGATCTCAATCTGCCCGGCCGAGAGGAAGCACCCAGAATGTTCGTCCCTATGCTTAATGCCGCATCTCCCTTGTTGCTACTGAAGCTTCAGTCCGGCCAGGAGTTCACCAACGTAGAGCTGAACGAATTGATGGCCCGCGTCACCAGTCAGTACAAGGTGTCGGAGCTTCTCAGCATGAAGCGTGCTCATCAGCGTCTATTGGCAAGAGACACCCTGTCCGCGGGAATAACCATAGCCCTGACCCTGCTGGCCCTGGGCCTGGCCGCCATTGGCCTCTACGGCATCCTGAGTTACAGCGTACTGGTCCGCCGCTTCGAACTGGGTATCCGCATGGCGGTGGGCGCGCGGCCCTTCAGCATTTTCCTGCAGATACTGAAGGACAATTTGGCCCCGGTCCTTATCGGCCTGGCGCTGGCCCTTGCAGCCGTTGCCGGTCTCTGGCTGTGGATACGGCAGAGTAGTTACAGCGTTCAGGCAAGTGCATCCGGATGGCTGTTTCCGACCCTGCTGATACTGGCCCTGGTCTCGGCGGTTACCCTGCTCTCCGTGTGGAGGATCATCAACCGCCCGGCAATAGATGCCTTGCAAGGCCATCATTAACCTCGAGGGCCAACAGACAAGTCGCCAGGTCAATACGGCACAAGGACAAATTTAAACAGAGGTGGCAATATGCTCCCGGCAAAGGATATAAAAATCGTTCTGGAAACCCACGACAGCGCGGTTGGAGTGGCGCCATGATCGGCCTTCAGGATTTCACCCGCGCCATTGCCTCCCTGCGCAATGCCCGGGGTTATACCGCAACCGTGGCAGTGACGCTGGGCATTACCCTGGGCGCACTGGTGACGGCATTTGGCCTGAACTACCAGTTCCTGGCCGCCCCGCTGCCCTATCCCGATGGGGAGCGGCTCTATTTTGCCGTAGGCAATGAATACAGGAACGACAGCCCCGCCAATGAAAACAGCATCCCCTACCCGGCCCTGGTTACCGCCTTCGAAAACAGCGGGGCGTTTTTCGAGGAGCGCGCTCTCTATGACGCCTCCATGAAAAACGTCCGCAACCTGCCCGACTCACCGAGTGTCGTTACCGGTTATGTCACACCGGGCTATTTGCAAATGTTGCAGGCGCCAATGGCGTTGGGGCGGAATTTCAGCGCGGATGAAGGGCTCGGCAGCTTCCGTCCGGTAAGCGTAATCAGCTACGCGAGCTGGGAAAAATGGTTTGACCGGGACCCGCAGGTCCTAGAAAAAACACTGCAAGTCAAGGACGTCAACTTCCGCATTGTCGGCGTAACCGCGCGGGGTTTCCGCGAACCTCGATCCAGGGAATATGTCACCCAGGTCTGGCTCCCCTGGGATTACAACGGCACATCGGAATCCCGGCGCAACAACTGGGAAAGCATGGATGGCGGCAAACTGCTCGCGGGCAAACTAAAACCCGGACTTCAGCCCGCCCTTGTCGAGCAGCAGCTGAGCGCTCTGGTAAACAGCCGTTTTCAGCAGGAAACCGCCGCCCGGCCATCCGGCGACCAGGTGTCCATAGGTCTCAAGTTGCTCAGCTTCCGCGAGGCCTTTATCGGCTCGAATAATTTAGGCCGGCTACTTCTGATCCTGGCTGGCATGGCGACCCTGGTTCTGATCGCCTCGACCAATATCGCCAGCCTGATATTGGCCCGCGCCGCCAGCCAGTACAAGGATATGGCCATAGAGGCCGCCTTGGGGGCACAAAAATCCCACCTGTTCAGTCGCATATTTGCCGAGACTTCCCTATTGATGCTGCTGTCAACGGCCGTTGCCGTGTCCCTATGGGGCCTCGGCATTAAACTGATAAAAGGGGTAGCCGCAAGCCAGTTTACCCGGGTGGCGGAACTGACCATCAACTGGCAGGGGCTGGCGTTTATCCTACTGGTATCCCTGGCACTGGCATTGCTGTTCACCTTCCTGGTCAGCCGGCAGATCGACTACCGCGCGCTCAACGGACTGTTGCAAAACAGCGGCAAGGGAGCCGGCATCCAGATTTCCGGAAAAGTCCGCCGCGCGCTCGTATTGGTCCAGGTAACGCTGACCGGCATCCTGCTGACCGCCAGCATGCAGATATTGCACCAGTCACTCAGACACATTCTCCAGCCATTGGGCTTCCAGACCGGAAATATCGACTACGCACGCCTGGATACCTGGACCGAACCAAGAGAGTCGGCTCAGGAGCAATACACCAATCTCGTCGCCATCCGCGAGGCGCTACTGGCTCACCCCAAAGTGCGCAACGTCAGTCTGAGCAGTCATTTGCCCATCGATATCTATCCGTGGATGGACAATCAGTGGTACAGCCCTCTGGCGGTCGACCCGGATGGAACCCGAACGGAAATGGTGGCCACTGCCTTGGTAGACGAGCGGCATCTGGATATCCTGGGGTTGGAATTGCTGGGCGGACGCAACTTCAGTTCCGAGGAATCCAGGGTTGGAGAAGGACTGCTTATTATCAACCAGACGCTCTATAAAAAGCTGCGCTCCCACAAAAGGGGAGGAGAAATATTGAACCGAAACTTCTTCCGAAATATAAACGGAGAGGAAAAGCCCTTCAGGGTAATCGGCGTGGTGCGGGATATCAGCCTGCCCGGCCGGGAGGAGGTTTCCCGCATGTATCTTCCACAGATGCGATGGGCCAATGCCAGAGCTCCCATGGTGCTGCTGCAATACAAACCCGGTCAACGGCTGGACAGGCGGGAACTGAACCGGGTAATCGCCACCGTCAACAGCCAGTACCGGGTCTGGGAGAAATTCAGCCTCACCGAGTCGCACCGGGCCCTGGTGGCCCGCGACAAACTGGCCGCCGGCTTTACCGCCGCCCTCTCCCTGCTGGCACTCGGCCTCGCCGCTATCGGTCTCTACGGCATCCTGAGTTACAGCGTGCTGATCCGCCGCTTCGAGCTGGGAATTCGCATGGCCGTGGGCTCGCGACCTTTGGGCGTATTCCTGCAGGTGCTGAAGGACAACCTGGCCCCGGTCCTTATCGGTCTGGCACTGGCCCTCGCCGCCGTGGCCGGGCTCTGGCTCTGGATACAGCAGAGTCGCTACAGCGTTCAGACAAGTGCTCCGGGGTGGCTGCTTCCGTCCGTTTTGATACTGGCCCTGACCTCGGCGGTTACCCTGCTTTCGGTGTGGAGGGTCATCAACCGCCCGGCAATAGATGCCCTGCAAGGTCACCAATAACTCCGCAGCCTGACAGACTCGCATCAGGCCATCCATGCGCTGCGTCGAGCTAACCGAGTAGCCGGCGATGATGGCCTGCGATTTCGTCAATAAGGGCGGCGCTCACTCCCGCCCTCTGCGCGAACTCCGGCCAGCGCCCCACCGCGGCGGCCACCTCCGCGACAATATCCCGCGGCTTCTTGATACTGATGGATTCGCCCACCGCCACCAGATCCTCCAATTCAAAGTGATCCCGCTTGCCGTTGATACTCATCTGGTGCCGGTTGGTCCACTGGCCGCCGGGGTTGTGGGCGTAGGTGAGATCGAAGGCCGGGGACAGACGCCACTCCCCATCGCGGTCCATCAGGAAAGCAACGTTCTTGGTGTGGTCGTCCTGGTTGCGCGCCAGCACGTTAAACACCAGGCGCCGGTACTGCTGTATCGCCTCGCTCTTGGGCAGGCGCAGCTCGCGCATGACAGCGAAGACCTGCTCGTAGGCGTGGACTCCGGCCTGGTTGAAATCCAGGTGGGCCAGGCCGCACAGGCTGAGCATGTGCAGCTTGTCGCCACCGATGCGATCGAAGCGCCGGGTCATAAAATGGGCGCGGCCGTTTTCCTCCAGCAGGCGCGACTCCATCATCTCGATGCCGGCGGCCAGCGCCATCAAGTAGTAGGCGTACTCGATGCGGCCGAAGCCCAGGGATTCGCCCAGCTCGATATCGTCTACGCCGTCGAATTTCAACAGCCAGTAGTCGTAGCCCGCCGGCGCCGGCACCTGGCCGGAGCGCAGGTCGCCCCCGGCGTTCATCGCGATTACCGCCTTGGCGCGGGCGCCGCCGGCACTGGTGCCCACGCGCAGGATGTCGCCCAGGGCCCCGGCATTGTCATCCCCACCGTCGAAACGCGAGGAGAGCCCCTTCTGGCGGCGAGTAACAGATTGAGCCAATTGCACCAGCTCGGCAATCTCCACCGGCGCCGACTCGCGGAAGTGCCCATCCACCGCAGGGTGGAATTCCAGCGCGCCCATGCCGCGGTTACCGGTATAGCAGAGGCGCTCTATGGGGCTGAAATCCCCCGGCGTGCGGCCCTGCCGCGCCAGCCAGGCGTCGATGATGGCGTTGCCGAACTTGTCCGGCAGCGAGTCCGCCAGCAGGCCCGGCAGGCCCTTGTAGGTCTCGCGGCCCAGATTCGGGAAAGAGAACAGCCGATTGCCGCTGTGGATGGACATGTGTAGAGGCGACAGGTCCAGGTCGCACAGCACGAATGCCGGGTCGTATTCAAACACGCCGTAGCCGTCCGGGTGCCAGGAGACGGCGCCCACCCGCTCGCCCCAGAGCCTGACGCTTGCCGTTTCGATACGCTCTGCCATTGCCGTCACCAATCCGATTCCGGTTTTTTCTCACTCACGGTTTTCTGCGACTTACCGCTGGCCCGCTGCCGCGGCCGCCCCCGGCGCTCCGCCAGCTGCAGCGGACTGATGCCCGGGTCCGGCAGGAAGGCCTCCAGGCCGTCCAGCTGCTGCAGTTCCCGCAGCACCGCCACCAGGCTGTCCAGCCGCCCGCGGCCGGACTCCAGCCCCTTGATGGTGGACACCGACAGGCCCGCGCGTTCCGCCAGTTGCTCCTGGGTGAGGTCCCGCCGCAGCCGGTGCCGGCGCAGGCGCCCACCCAGTGTCTGCAGTATCTGCTGATCAGACTTGCCTATAAAGCTCATAACAGATTCAAATCCATCTATAAACAACAAATTAGTCAATCTATAGCTTTATTTACAGCTATTATATTTAAAAACATAAAAGATGCAAATAGACCTATTAAACACAATAAAAATTTATTATAGATGAAAAAAGATCTATTACTATAAAAAGAGAAAACCATCGGGAAGCGGGAAAGAGGGGAGGTAACCAGAGCTATTTTCCCGGGCGCGACTGCGATCGCTGTCATTCCGACGAGCCCTCCGCTCAACTGGACCCGCGGCAGGTCGATGCCACGATGGTAATGGGACACAATCTGGAGCTGGATGCGGCGGCGCCGCGCGCACGCCATCTGCGGCCGCTCAAGCACCCGTCCCGACTTCCGGAACCGAGCCCCGAAACTTGAGAAAATAAGAACAGGCGCACCGGTATAGCCCACAGCCACGGCAAAGACCCAGCCGATCCGCCTCGCCCCGATATCGACACACCACAGGATTGGAGAAAGCCTATGCAAATCACCGTAAACGGCTCCGCGCACCAGGTCGATGTGGAGGAGGATATGCCACTGCTCTGGGTTTTGCGGGACGAACTCAAACTGACCGGCACCAAGTTCGGCTGCGGTGGCGGTTTCTGCGGCGCCTGCACCATACACCTGGACGGCCAGCCGACGCGCGCCTGCCTGACACCGGTCAGCTTCGCCAAAGGCAAACAGATCACCACTGTCGAGGGGCTCTCCGCAAACGGCGACCACCCGCTGCAACAGGCCTGGATAGAACACAATGTGCCCCAGTGCGGCTACTGCCAGAGCGGCCAGTTGATGTCCGCCGCCGCGCTGCTGGCGCGAAACGCCAGCCCCGGCGACGAGGAAATCGACCGGGCGATGACCGGCAACCTGTGCCGCTGCGGCACTTATCCGCGCATCAAGGCCGCGATAAAAACCGCCGCCGCAATGGGGGGGAATACCGATGAGTGATCGCCGCCTACAAAATATCGGCCGCCGCAGTTTTCTCAAACTCACCGGACTCAGCGCCGGCGGCCTGGTGCTCGGCGCCGCACTGCCGGGCTGGCAGCCCGCCTGGGCCAGCGGGCTGGAGAAAAACCGCGAGTTGAACCTGTTCGTGAGCATCGACGGCGACGGCACCGTATCGATCGTCTGCCACCGCTCGGAAATGGGCCAGGGCATCCGCACCGGCCTGCCCCAGGTGGTCGCCGACGAACTGGAGGCGGACTGGCACAAAGTGAAAGTGGTCCAGGGGCTGGGCGACAAGCGCTACGGCGACCAGAACACCGACGGCTCACGCAGCGTGCGCCGCTTCTACAGCACCATGCGCCGCATGGGCGCCAGCGCCCGCACCATGCTGGAAAGGGCTGCGGCGCAGCGGTGGGAGGTGCCCGCCGGCGAATGCCGGGCGGAAAATCACTTCGTCATCCACACCCCCAGCGGCCGCCGACTGGGCTTCGGCGAACTGGCCGAAGCCGCCGCCGGGCAGCCGGTGCCGGATGAAAAAGACCTGCGCCTGAAAGACAGCGCGCAATTCAAATATATCGGCAAACCGGTGAACACGGTCGACGCGCCGGATATGGTGGTGGGCAGGGCGCAGTTCGGCCAGGACGTGGCGGTGGACGATATGCTGATCGCCAGCATCGAGCGCGCTCCGGTGCTGGGCGGCAAGATCGCCCGTCTCGACGACAGCGCCGCGCGCAAGGTCAAGGGCGTGGTAGCCGTCGAAAGACTCGACGGCGGCGCCGAGCCGCCGCTGTTCAAGCCGCTCAGCGGCGTCGCCGTGCTGGCACACAACACCTGGACGGCACTGAAGGCGCGCAAGCTGCTGGATATCCAATGGACGGAAACGCCCCATGGACAGCACCACAGCGACAGCTACCTGCGGGAGCTGAAGCAGGCGGTCGAGCAGCCGGGCAATACCGTCATCGCCCGCGGCGATGTAGAGGCCGCGATGGAAAGAGCCGACCGCCGCCACAGCGCCACCTACACGGTGCCCTACCTGGGCCATGCCACCATGGAACCGCCCAGCGCCACCGCAAAAGTCGACGGGGACGGCTGCGAGATCTGGTCCTGCGTGCAGGACCCGCAATCCGTGCAACAGAATGTCGGCCAGGCCCTGGGATTGCCGCCGGAAAAGGTAAAGGTCAACGTCACCCTCCTCGGCGGCGGCTTCGGCCGCAAGTCCAAGCCGGACTTCGCAGTGGAAGCGGCGCTGCTGGCGAGAAAAATGCAGCGGCCGGTGAAGGTGGTCTGGAGTCGCGAGGACGATATCCGCCACGACTACTACCACGCCGCCAGCGCGCAGCACTACCGGGCCGGGCTCGACAAAAACGGCCGGGTAACCGGCTGGTTGCAGCGGGTGGCTTTTCCCTCCATCAACGGCACTTTCCGCGCGGGCGTCGAGCATCCCGCGGGTTTCGAACTGGATCTGGGGCTCGGCGACCTGCCCTTCGACATCGCCAACCACAAGACCGAAACCCAGAAAGCCGGCTACCACACCCGTATCGGTTGGCTGAGGTCGGTGTCCAATATCCAGAATGCGTTCGGCGTCTGCAGTTTTGCCGATGAGCTGGCCCACCTCAGCGGCCGGCGGCCGGACGAGTTCCTGCTGCAGCTGATCGGCCCGGATCGCAAATTCGACCCCAGCCACGGGGACTACAAATACGGGAACTACGGCGAACCCCTGGAAACATTTCCCTGCGATACCGCGCGCCTGAAAGATGTCCTGCGGCGCGTCGCCGCCAGGGCGGATCTCGACCTGCGCGGCGACCGCGGGAAAAACGAGGGAGAGGGTTGGGGCATCGCGGTACACCGCAGCTTCCTTTCCTATGTGGGTATTGCCAGCAAAGTGCAGGTGCGCGACGGGCAACTGGAAATCCTGGAAATGCACTGCGTCGCCGACGTGGGCCTGGCGGTCAACCCGGACCGGGTGAAATCGCAGATGGAAGGGGCGATGATCTTCGGTATGAGCCTGGCGCTGATGGGCGAGATAAAGATGCAGGATGGCGCCGTGGCAAACAGCAACTTCCACGACTATCCGCTGCTGCGCATGCACCAATGCCCCCCGCTGGATGTCGAACTGGTTGCATCCGATGCGCTGCCGGCCGGCGTCGGCGAGCCCGGAGTACCGCCGGTAGCGCCGAGCATTGCCAATGCCATCTTTGCGGCGACAGGGAAGAGAATTCGGGAACTGCCGATTAACAAGCACCTGAAGATCGGTTAACTTGCTCCTCCCCGATTGACCCGGCATTTTGGATTGCCGGGCCAATCCACTCCCGCAACTTGCGAGCTTTCGGTTTTATGGAATTACGCAGCAAATGGATGAGCGGCCTGCTGTTCGGCCTCTACGCAACAGCCTCTGCCGCCAACTACCAGCCCTTACCGGAAACCTGCGACGGCCCACCCAAGCTCCCCGTCGGCACCATGCCCGGCACCTGCCTGGGTCTTGTGGCAGCCGCAGACCAGGGTGTCGGCTTTATCAAGCCCCGCAAGGCCCTGGAAATCCCCGGCGGCAACCGGCTTCTGGTGACGGATATGGGTGGCTGGGGCGCCGGCCGGGGTATTCTCTGGCTGTTGGAATTTAGCGACAGCCGCTACAGCGACTTGCGCAAGGCCAGCAAGCTCGCCACCGGCCTGAACCTCCCCCACGATATCAAGTCCGGCCCGGACGGTTATTTCTATCTTGGGGAGGCCGATAAAATCCTGCGTTTCCGATTACAGGGCGATCGGATAACGGCCCGGGAAACGGTGATCGACGGCCTGCCGTTTGCGCCGGGTAACCACCTGCACCCGCTGACCAGCTTCGTATTCCTGCCCGACAATGACCTGCTGGTAAACGCCGGCTCGAGAACCGACGACTGCGGACGCGCCGAGGGCAGCACTCAATGCGACGAAATCGGTTCGACCGGTCTGAGACGCTACGACTACCTGGATGACGAACAGCGCTGGGACAGCCAGTTCGAACTCTATGCCAGCGGGCTGCGCAATTCCATGGCACTGGTGGCGCACTCGAGCGGCACCATTTTGCAGGGGGAGAACAGCACCGACGTGGAAGATGCCGAGGAGCCCTACGAAGAAATCAATGTGATTCGGCGCGGCGGCTTCTACGGCTGGCCCTATTGCGTCAACCGCAAACTGGATACGGGCTATACCGGGAACGGCTGCGACCGCCCCGACTATATCCAGCCCTACAGCCTGATGCCGCCCCATGTGGCACCGCTGGATATGATCTACTACAGCGGCAAACTGTTACCCGAACTGAGAGACAATCTGCTGGTCAGTTGGCACGGCTACCGGGTGGTGGGTAACCGGCTGGTCAGCTACCCGGCTTCAAGCGAGGGGCTGCCGCAACTGTCGAAGCGCGTCACCTTCAATCGCGACCCCATTCCCCCGGCACGGGATTTCACCACCCATGTGATGACTCCCCGCGGCGGTTCCAGCGCGGACGCCCAGCACGTCGAAGTCATTGGGCAATGGAACAAAGTCGACGGCCTGAGGCCGGAAGGCGCTCCAGTGGGATTATTGCAGCTGCGCGACGGCTCGCTGCTGATCGTGGACGACAAGAACAAGGCCCTGTTGCGCCTCTCCCGTGGTGAGACCTACAGGGACGGCGGGCAGACCCTCGCCTCGGCGCCTGTCGACGGCTTCGACTTCGACGGCGAGGCCCGCCACTCCCTGTTGGACAACTGCTCCGGCTGCCATCAGGAATTGCGCAGCAATCCCGGCGAACTGCTGAACCGCAATAACGGCTGGCTGCAGCGCAGGGATGGAATCACCCTGCTGGAACAGAGGCTCACCAGCCAATCCGGGTTTATGCCGCCGACGGGAAGACTTGGCGACAGCGAGATTGAAATGATCCTGGGCGCCCTGGAAAAACCGGAATGACTCCCTTCCCATCCAGCCGCACCACGGAGACGGTCACTTGGGCGGCAGCGAACCGGCGAATTCCACCCCGCGGCTGACCCAGCCGCCCAGGTCCGCGGCCACCGCATCCTCCTCCACATAGACCATGCCTTTCAGCGGGCGGCCGGTGAAGTCCATCGGCCGGGTGTAGCGCTCGGCCAGCGCGTCCTGGTAGTTGTCCGGACCCACGCGAACCATCAGCTCCTCCCCAACCACGCCGCAGGCCATGTTGCCGTTCAACATAAATGCGAGTCCGCCGAACATCTGTTTTTCGGTCAGGCCCGCGCTCTCCTGCAGCAGTGCGCGCACTTTTCCTGCCAAATCCTCGTTGTATGCCATAGCAACCTCCTCAGTGCTCCTTGCTGAATACGGAAGCGGGCGAAAAGTTATTTTGGGTAACTTTTTAAGTTTAGCAGGAAATATCGGATTTGACGGCTGGGTGGGAATTTTCAGGCTCTGGGACCTACCCAGTCTCGATCGCGGCCATGGGCCGCTCCTACAGGTTCTTTTCCCTTGTAGGAGCGGCCCATGGCCGCGATCGATGGTGGTCTATTCCGCCTCAGTCGACGAACACCCGCGCATTGCGGAACAGGCGCATCCAGCCGGAATCCTCCTGCCAGTCGTCCGGGTGCCAGCTGTTGCTGACGGCGCGGGCGACCCGCTCCGGGTGCGGCATCATGATGGTGACGCGACCATCCCCGGAACACAGCGCCGTAATACCGTTGACCGAGCCGTTGGGGTTGGCCGGGTAGGTTTCGGTAATCTCGCGGTGGTTGTTCAGGTAGCGCATGGCGATGGTGCCGGATTCTTCGCAGACCTCCAGTGCCTTCTGGTCCGCAAACTCCACCCGGCCCTCACCGTGGGCCACCGCCACCGGCATGTATGAGCCGGCCATGCCCTTGAACAGCACGGACGGGGAATCCTCGATGCCCACCAGCGCGAAGCGCGCCTCGTACTGCTCGGACAGGTTGCGCACGAAACGCGGCCAGTGGCCGGCGCCGGGGATCAGCTCCTTGATCACCGAGAACATCTGGCAGCCGTTGCAGACGCCGAGGCCGAAGGTGTCCTTCCTGTTGAAAAACGCCTCGAACTGGTCGCGCGCGCGCTTGTGGAACAGGATGGTCTTGGCCCAGCCCTCGCCGGCGCCGAGCACGTCGCCGTAGGAAAAGCCGCCGCAACCCACCAGGCCCTTGAAGTCGTCCAGCTTCACGCGGCCGGCGAGGATATCGCTCATATGCACGTCCACGGCGCTGAAACCGGCGCGGTGGAAGGCGTGCGCCATCTCCACCTGGCTGTTGACGCCCTGCTCGCGCAGTATCGCCACCTTCGGCCGCACCCCCTTGTTGATATAGGGTGCGCTGATGTCCTCGCTGATGTCGTAGGTCAGGTGCACCGACAGGCCCGGGTCCTCCTGGGCGATGGCGGCGAATTCCTGCGCCGCGCAGTCGGCGTTGTCGCGCAGGGCCTGGATACGGTAGCTGGTCTCGGACCAGATCTGCTGCAACTCGGCGCGCGAGCGATTGAAGATTTCCACCCCACTGTTGTCGATACGCAGGCGATCGTGGTTATTGATATAGCCAATCTGGTGCGCCGGGATACCCCGCTCACCGAAGGTCTTCACCAGCATCCTGGCGTCGCAGGCCGGCACCTGCAGCACGGCACCCAGTTCCTCGCTGAACAGCGCGGCCACCGGGTCGGCGCCCAGCTCCCAGATATCGAGGTCGAGACCGACGCGGCCGGCGAACATCATCTCCGCCACCGCCGCAAACAGACCGCCGTCGGAGCGGTCGTGGTAGGCGATGATCTGGTCTTCCCGCAGCGCCTGCTGTACCACCTCGAAGAAGCCTTTCAGGCGTTTCGGATCGTCCAGGTCCGCCGGGGTGCTGCCCAGTTGGTTGTACACCTGCGCCAGGCAGGAACCCCCGAGGCGGTTTTTGCCGGCGCCCAGGTCCACGAGAACCAGCTCTGTTTCGCCCATATCGGTGCGCAACTGGGGGGTAGCCGTCTTGCGCACGTCGGTGACCGGGCTGAAAGCGGAGATGACCAGGGACAGGGGCGCGGTGACCGCCTTGTCCACGCCGCCGTCGTTCCAGGCGGTGCGCATGGACATGGAGTCCTTGCCCACCGGGATGGTGACGCCCAGCTCCGGGCACAGCTCCATGCCGATGGCCTCGACGGTGCGGTAGAGTTTTTCCTCCTCGCCCGGGTGGCCGGCGGCGCACATCCAGTTGGCGGAGAGTTTGATATCGGACAGCTTCTCGATCTGGGCACAGGCGATATTGGTGATTGCCTCGCCCACCGCCAGGCGGCCCGAGGCGGGCGCGTCCAGCAGCGCCACCGGAGTGCGCTCGCCCATGGCCATGGCCTCGCCGGCGGTGCTGTCGTAGGCGACGGTGGTTACGGCGCAGTCCGCCACCGGCACCTGCCAGGGGCCCACCATCTGGTCCCGGACCACCTGGCCGGTGACCGTCCTGTCGCCGATGGTGATCAGGAAGCTCTTGCTGGCCACCGCCGGCAGGCGCAGCACCCGCTCGGCGGCCTCGTTCAGGTCGATGCCCGCGGTCTCGAACGCCTTCGTCTCGACGACGCGCTTTTCCGCCTGGCGGTGCATCTTCGGCGGCTTGCCGAACAGCACGGACATGGGCAGGTCCACCGGTTTGGCGTCGAATTCCTTGTCGTTCAGCAGCAGGCGCTTGTCTTCGGTGGCCTCGCCGACGACGGCGAAGGGGGCCCGCTCGCGCGCACAGATCTTCTCGAAGCGCTCCAGATCTTTCGGCATCACCGCCAGTACATAGCGCTCCTGGGACTCGTTGCACCAGATCTCCAGCGGGCTCATGCCCGGCTCGTCGCAGGGCACATTCCTGAGCTCGAACACACCGCCGGTGCCGCCGTCCTTCACCAGTTCAGGAAAGGCGTTGGACAAGCCGCCGGCGCCGACATCGTGAATGAAGGCGATCGGGTTCCTGTCGCCCAGCTGCCAGCACTGGTCGATAACCTCCTGGCAGCGGCGCTCGATTTCCGGGTTCTGGCGCTGCACCGAGGCAAAGTCCAGGTCCTCGGAGCTGCTGCCGCTGGCCATCGAGGAGGCGGCGCCGCCGCCCAGGCCGATCAGCATCGCCGGGCCGCCCAGTACCACCAGCTTGGCGCCGGGGGCGAACTCGGGCTTCTCGATATGCGCCTCGCGGATATTGCCGTAGCCGCCGGCGATCATGATCGGCTTGTGGTAGCCGCGGCGCTCGCCGCCGAAATCCTCCTCGAAGGTTCTGAAATAACCGCAGATATTCGGGCGCCCGAACTCATTGTTGAATGCGGCGCCGCCGATGGGGCCCTCGATCATGATGTCCAGGGCGGTGACGATGCGCTCCGGCTTGCCGTAGTCCACTTCCCAGGGCTGCTCGTAGCCGGGGATCTGGAGGTTGGACACGGTGAAACCGGTCAGGCCCACCTTGGGCTTGGAGCCGCGGCCCACGGCGCCCTCATCGCGGATCTCGCCGCCGGCACCGGTGCCGGCGCCCGGGAAGGGCGCTATGGCGGTGGGGTGGTTGTGGGTCTCCACCTTCATCAGCAAATGGATGGGCTCGACGCTGAAGCCGTACTCCTTCGTCTCCGGGTCCGGGTAGAAGCGCCCCGCCTCGTGGCCCACCACCACCGCGGCGTTGTCCGCGTAGGCGGAGAGGACATTGTCGCCGCCCTTCTGGTAGGTGTTCTTGATCATGCCGAACAGGGAGTGCGGCATGGCCTCGCCGTCGATGGTCCAGGTGGCGTTGAAGATCTTGTGGCGGCAGTGCTCGGAGTTCGCCTGGGCGAACATCATCAGCTCCACATCGGTGGGATTGCGCTCCAGTTCCTCGAAGCTCTTCAGCAGGTAGTCGATCTCGTCCTCCGCCAGGGCCAGGCCCAGGGTCACATTGGCGTCTTCCAGCGCCTCGCGGCCGCCGTCGAGGACGTTGACGGTGGTGAGTTGGCGCGGCTTCTCCTCGCGGAACAGTTGTCCGGCCTGGTCGAAGTCGGCGAACACCGACTCCACCATGCGGTCGTGCAACTGGGCGGCCAGCACCTCCCGTTCAGCCTGGGTTAATTCGACACCGGCAACATAGTAGGCGATACCGCGCTCCAGGCGGTGGATCTGGGTCAGGCCCGCGTTGTGGGCGATATCGGTGGCCTTGGAGGACCAGGGCGAGATGGTGCCCGGGCGCGGTACGACCAACAGCAGCTCGCCTTGCGGCTTGTGCTTTTCCTCGGTGGGGCCGTATTGCAGCAGCCGTTCGAGCAGCGCCTGCTCCTTCCTGTTCAGCTTCGGGCCTTTATTACCCGGCTCAGGGCTGTTATTACCCGGCTCAGGGCTGTAGGCAAAATGCACGAACTCGGCGTAGACATCGCCGATCGCCGGTAGCAGCGCGCGCAGTTGGTTGAGGAGTTTTTGGTGGCGGAATTTCGACAGTGCGGGAGCACCACGCAGAACTAGCATCGCGGGAGTTTGCCTCTTGTCTGAATTTGAACCCGAAATCACGGTTTCAGGTTGGAAATTTGCGCGGCGGAAAATCGCGCAAAGCCCCGGAAATTGGAGAGGGCGCAATTGTACCTGAAGCATCGCGACTCCAACACTGTCCGGCGACGCTTGTGAACCCATTGTCCGCCTGCGGATCAAACGGCCCAAAGGCGCAAAAAACTGGCGCGACATTGATTCCCGCGCCAAACTGGCCCGACGGGGCTGTACTAGAATTACTGCGACGATGCAACTCCGCAGATCACATCGCCAAATCACGAAATTGGGCAACCTGTCACCAAATGAGGTAAAATTGGCGACCTTTTGACGCCGGCCCCACCGCTCAGGACGAGCACCGCCGGCAAACGCTGAGACAAAAGCGATAATAGCTAATGGACTAGAGGGGACTGCCTATGATCATGAAAAGACGCCTGCTGCGCTACAGCCTCCGCCTGGTAAAGGGCCTGGCCCTGGCCGGTTGTGCCTCGCTGATGGTGGCAAGCAAGGCGCCGGACACACTGGAGCGCATCAAGGCCGCCGGTGTGTTGGTCGTGCTGTCCCAGAATGGTCCCACCACCTACTACGAGGACGCCTCAGGCACCTACGCCGGCTTCGAATACGGCATGCTCAGGGCCTTTGCCGAGGAACTGGGTGTGGCGCTGGAGATCCGCGATGTGCACGACCTGGGCCAGATGTTCGAGCGCCTGCGCGATCCCCACGAGGGTGCCCATCTGGCCGCCGCCGGCCTCACCGTGACCCCGGAGCGCCGCGAGCAGGTGCGCTTCACCCCCTCTTATTTCGAGATCCGCCAGCAGGTCATCTACCGCCTGGGCGAAGAGCGCCCGCGCAAAAGCAGCGACCTGGAGGACAAGAAGGTCGCGGTCATCGCCGGCAGCGCCCACGCCGAGGAGATGCGCAAGCTGGCCCAGCGCTACCCGGGACTGCAGTGGGAGGAAATCTCCGACGTCGACGCCATGGAACTGGTGGAGATGGTCGACCAGGGCAAATACCACTACGCGGTAGTGGATTCCAACGCCTACGCGGTACACCGCGGCCTCTACCCCCATACGGCCGTGGCCTTCAACCTGACCCAGTTCCAGCCGGTTGCCTGGGCCTTCCCACAGAGTGACGACGACAGCCTCTACCGCAGCGCGCGCCGCTTTATGCTGCGCGCCAACACCAGCGGCCTGGTGGCGGAGCTGCGCGAGGAGTTCTTCGGCCACGTGAGCAAACTGAACGCCGGCGGCGCCCAGGCTTTCGCCAAGAGCAGCCGCGAGCGCCTGCCCAAGTGGCGCGAGACCATGGAGAAGGTGGCGGAGCAATACGAACTGGACTGGCACCTGCTGGCGGCGCTCAGCTACCAGGAATCCCACTGGAACCCCAGCGCAAAATCCCGCACCGGCGTGCGCGGCCTGATGATGCTGACCCGCGGCACCGCGCGCGAGCTGGGGGTCAACCGCCTGGACCCGGAGGAGGCCATCGAGGGCGGCGCCCGCTACTTTATCCAGGTGCGCGACAAGATCCCCGAGCGCATCCGCGAGCCGGACCGCACCTGGATGGCCCTGGCCGCCTACAATGTCGGCTTCGGCCACCTGGAAGACGCCCGCGTGCTGACCGAGAGGATGGGCGGCAACCCGGACCGCTGGGCCGATGTGCGCGATCGCCTGCCGCTGCTGGCCAAGCGCCAGTACTACAAGACCACCAGGCACGGCTACGCCCGCGGCTGGGAGCCGGTCACCTATGTGCAGAATATCCGCCACTACCAGACGCTGCTGACCTGGAGCAGCCGCATCGAGGAACAACGCCTGGCCGCAGCCAACGACAAGGCCGCGGAGGCCCTGGCGGACAGCACGCCGGTGGACGTGGAAGCGGCCGGGGCGGTTCCGGCGCTTTGATCGGGACTCGGAACTTTAGTAGGGTGCGCCGCGCACCGACCGGCCAATGGTGCGCACGGCGTACCCTCTCTGTAGGAGCGGCCCATGGCCGCGATCGGATTTTCCGGTTCCTCTGGCGCCGATCGAGGCCATGGGCGGATGGCCGCCCCGCTCGCTCCTACAGCCAGCTTTCGGGCAACGCTTCCAGATCCCGCGGCTCGTCGATATCCACCAGGGTTTCCAGCCACGCGCAGCGCATATTGCACTGATCCAGCCTCTCCCGCGTCTGCCGCGCGACCATCCCGGTACTCCAGCGGATATGCTCGAACAGCACCGGCTCAGCGCGATTCAGCCCCAATAGTACATAGCCGCCGTCGCGGGCCGGATAAATTGCCGCATCGGAATTTTTCAGTGCGGACGCCGCTGCGCGCAAGCGCCCGGCCGTGAGTTGCGGGCAGTCGGTACCGACCAGGAGTACCGGATCGCCGGCATTGTTTGCGCGCATTGCGGCGCGCCGGAGCCGCTGCCCGAGATCTCCCTCCCCCTGGCTGCTCATCCGCACAGCTTGCGGCAGCGAAAATGACTGCCAGTAGCTGTGCTCCACCCCCGGGGCAACGCACAATTCGATACTTCCAACCTCCGCCTCCACACACTGGCACAGGGTATACCGCAACATCTTTTCCGCCAGCGCCGCCGCGCCCTCCTCCCCCAGCGCCGGAACCAGGCGCGTCTTGGCGAAGCCGGGTAGCGGCGCCTTGGCGAAAACAATCACGCGCAGGGAGTGCTTCAAGGAATTATTCATAGCGCCGCGCGAGAGAATCCGCGGAAATTCCGCGCCAGTAATCGAAGCGCAGCCGCCACATCAACAGCACGGTGCGCAGCACGCCGTATCTCTGCCAGCGGCGCCCGGAAGTCTCTGCGGGGGCGCGGATACAGGCGGGCCGGGAAAGCTGGAGTAGTCTCTTGCTCAGTTCTATGTCCTCCATCAGCGGCTGCTCCGGGAATCCGCCCAGCCGCTCGAAAGCATCGCGGCGCACAAAGATCGCCTGGTCGCCGGTGGCGATTCCGCTGACGCGCGAGCGCCAGTTGATCAGCGTCGCGATCAGCGGAAACCACAAACTGCCCCCACAGATACGCAGGTCGAAACGCCCCCAGCAATTCCCCCCAGAGACTGCCTTCTCGATTTTCTCCAGGGCGCCTTGTGGCAGCCGGGTATCCGCGTGCAGAAACAGCAAACAGTCGCCCGTGGCGACCGCCGCGCCCGCATTCATCTGCCGCGCCCTGCCCCGCTCCGCCGCGATCACCTGAAAGCCAGCACTCGAGAGCAATTGCGCACTGCCGTCGTCGCTGCCGCCGTCCACCGGAATCACTTCGCCGTTGCCGTTCGCCAGCAGCGAGCGCAGATGGTCAATCAGCCGCGGCAATCGTTCCCGCTCGTTCAGCAGCGGCACCACGATGCTGGTCCGCACTAGCCGCGCCGCCAATCGTGGAAGCGCTCCAGCGGCTCGGCGACGGTCACGCCGAACTTTGCGGCGTCTCGCGCCTGCTGTGCGACACGGGCGCATTGGATCAGCGCCTTGCTGGGCACACAAACCGTGTTGAGGCAGTCGCCGCCCATGGCCCCGGCCTCGACCAGGGTGACCCTGGCTTTTACCGCCGTGGCGATATAGGCGCTGACCAGCCCCGCGGCACCGGCGCCTATCACGATCAGGTTGCGGTCGAATTTCCCCGGTCTGCTCATGGTTGGCCGGTCCTGTAGCGTTTGATCCAGTCCAGCAGGTGTTTGGCCAGCAGCGGAAACAGGCCGAGCAGCACGAACGACAGTATCAGTGCCGGAGAGAGTATGTCCGACAGGCTCTGTACCCGGCCGAGCCGTGTGCCGGCATTGACATACACGACGGTCGCCGCGAGCATGCCCAGTTGGCTGACCCAGTAAAAGGTCCAGATCCCGATATGGGTAAGCCCCATCAGGATATTGATCAGGAAAAACGGAAATACCGGCACCAGCCGCAGCGCGAACAAATAGAACGCGCCCTCCCGCTCCACACCGCGGTTGATTGCCTCAAGCCTGCCGGCAAAACGCTCCTGCACCCAGTCGCGCAGCAGGAAGCGGGAAACCAGGAACGCCAGGGTGGCGCCGATCGTGGAGGCGAATGACACGATCAGCGTGCCCCACCACAGGCCGAACAGGGCGCCGGCGGCCAGGGTCATGATCGCCGCCCCGGGCAGCGACAAGCCGGTGACCAGGATATAAAACAGCGCAAACAGCAGGCCGACCAGAACTGGCGAAGCCCGGCGCCACTGCTCGAACTGCGCCTGGCCCTGTTTCAGGTTTTCCAGGGTCAGCCACTGGTGCAGGTCAAAGAAGAAAAAGGCCAGCCCCAGGACCAGCAATACGGCAATCAATAAAATTTTTTTGCTCACAAGGCGCCGCCGCAGCTGCTGCCCTGACCCGCCGTGCAGCCATAGCAGTGATCGCCCACGCGGATCGGCGCGTTGCGCATATCCCGCTCCAGCAGGTCGCGCAAGTGCGTGCGGCCGGGCGCGGCCATGCCCAGCTGCTGGTTGAAATCGCAGTCGTAGAGATTGCCCCGCCAGTCCACGCTGACCAGGCTGCGGCACATCACGCCGGCGAGATTGGCGGCGCTGTAATTGTCCCTGAGCAGCCGCATATAGTCGTCAAACTGCCCCCTGGAAACCAGGGTGGAACCGAAGCGCTTGATGGGCATATTCGCCAGCGCGAACAAGTGGTTGAAGACAATGCCGAAATGCCCGGCGAGCTCGCGGCGGTAGTCCGCCTCCAATGCCTGCTGGTTGGGCGGCAGGAACGGCCCCAGGGGGTTGTAGACCAGGTTCAGCAGCAGGCCGCTGCCCGGCTTGCCATAGCCCAGCGAATTCAATTCCCGCAGCGCGGCGATACTCTTGTCGAACACGCCCTTGCCGCGCTGTTTGTCCACATTGTCGAGCGAATAGCAGGGCAATGAGGCCACCACCTCCACCCGGTTCTGCGCCAGGAACTCCGCCAGTTCCTCCTGGCCCGGCTCGAAGAGGATGGTCAGGTTGCAGCGATCCATCACATGCACATCCAGTTCGCGCGCCGCCACAACCAGCTCGCGGAAGCCGGCGTGCAGCTCCGGTGCGCCGCCGGTGATATCCAGGGTGGGAATAGCGCGCGCGCGCAGTACTTCGGGAACCAGCGCCAGGTTTTCCCCACTCATCATCTCGGTGCGCCTGGGGCCGGCGTTGACATGGCAATGCACGCAGGTCTGGTTGCACTTGTAGCCGATATTGACCTGGAGGGTTTCGATCCTCTCGCGGCGGATCGGCGGGAAATCCGAGATTTCCAGTAGCGGTAAGGTGTCGTGCATAAACCTTCGGCTTGCTGTTTCCTTGCTGTCTGTCGGTCAGGCTTCTTCCGCAGTCTCAGCCGTTGCCAGCAGCGGTTTTATGACAGCCGCCGTCTCTTCCTGCATGGCCTCCAGGGGCGTGACCAGGCCGCTGGCGAGCGCCGTGTGGGCCGGGGACTGGGGCATCTCCTGCCCCAGCAGGCGGATCGCCTCGGCGGCTATGCGCAGTGCGCGCGCGGCATTCTGACGCAGGTTGTCGATGGCCACTTCGGCGGTGACCGCGGCCTCGCGCGGGTGCCAGCAGTCGTAGTCGGTGGCCATGGCCAGGGTCGCGTAGGCGATCTGCGCCTCCCGCGCCAGCCTGGCCTCGGGCATGTTGGTCATGCCGATCACCGCCGCGCCCATGCTGCGGTACCAGTGGGACTCGGCGCGGGTGGAGAACTGCGGCCCCTCGATACACACATAGGTGCCGCCGCGGTGCAGCCTGGTCGGCTGATCATCCTGGGTAGTCTCGAATGCCCGGGCCAGGCAGTCGGCGACCCGCGGGCAAACCGGGTCGGCCATGGACACGTGGGCAACGGCGCCGTCGCCGAAAAACGTATTCCCGCGCCTGCGGGTCAGGTCGATAAACTGGTCCGGGATCAGCATATCCCGCGGGCGCACGGCCTCGCGCAGGGAGCCCACCGCAGACAGGGACAGGAGATAGCGCACACCCAACTGGCGCAGCGCGTGGATATTGGCCCGGTAGGGGACCTCGGAGGGGATAAGGCGGTGGCCGCGGCCGTGGCGGGCGAGGAAGGCCACCGGTACGCCGTGCAACTCGCCGGTGACGATGGCGTCGGAGGTCGCACCGAAAGGTGTCTCTATTCGGTGTTCCCGCACAGTACCCAGTCCCTGCATCTCGTAGAGACCGCTGCCGCCGATGACGCCGACTATTGCCCTGGCCATACCCGCTCCTCGAGTGATGTTTTTGAGCAGTATAGGAATGACCAGGGGCTCTTGTAGAGAAACAAGAAAGGCCGCCTCTCGCGAGGCGGCCTTTTCAATTTCTAGTAGGAGCGGCCCATGGCCGCGATCAATGTCCAATCCGAAAATTTGATCGCGGCCATGGGCCGCTCCTTCAGGCGGGCCGGCGGCCCGCATGCCGAGCTGGAGCTCGGCGCTCCCGGCATTACCAGCCGGTCACTTCCTTCAGCGCATTGCCGATCTCGGCCAGGGAGCGCACGGTTTTCACACCGGCGTCTTCCAGGGCGGCGAATTTCTCATCCGCGGTGCCCTTGCCGCCGGAGATGATGGCGCCGGCGTGGCCCATGCGCTTGCCGGGAGGCGCGGTGACGCCGGCGATGTAGGAAACCACCGGCTTGGTGACGTTTTCCTTGATGTAGGCCGCCGCCTCTTCTTCCGCGGTGCCGCCGATCTCGCCGATCATCACGATGGCCTCGGTCTGCGGGTCCTTCTCGAACATCGCCAGGATGTCGATAAAGTTGGAGCCCGGGATGGGGTCGCCGCCGATGCCCACGCAGGTGGACTGGCCGAAGCCGTAGTCGGTGGTCTGCTTCACCGCTTCGTAGGTCAGGGTACCGGAGCGGGACACGATGCCCACCTTGCCCGGCTTGTGGATGTGACCCGGCATGATGCCGATCTTGCACTCGCCGGGCGTGATCACGCCCGGGCAGTTGGGGCCGATCAGGCGCACGCCCAGTTCGTCGCACTTCACCTTGGCGTCCAGCATGTCCAGGGTGGGGATACCCTCGGTGATGCACACGATCAGCTTGATGCCGCCGTTGGCCGCTTCCAGGATGGAGTCCTTACAGAAGGGCGCCGGCACGTAGATCACAGAGGCGTCCGCACCGGTGGCTTCCACCGCTTCCTTCACGGTGTTGAACACCGGCAGGCCCAGGTGCTCCTGGCCGCCCTTGCCCGGGGTTACACCGCCAACCATCTTGGTACCGTAGGCAATGGCCTGCTCGGAGTGGAAAGTGCCCTGGGAGCCGGTGAAGCCCTGGCAGATGACTTTGGTGTCTTTGTTAATCAGTACAGACATGATTATTTACCCTCCGCGGCCTTGACGACTTGTTGTGCAGCATCAGTCAGGCTGGTGGCCGCGATAATGTTCAGACCGCTCTCACTCAGCACCTTGGCACCCAGGTCTGCGTTGTTACCTTCCAGGCGCACCACTACCGGCACTTTTACGCCCACTTCTTTCACTGCGCCGATCACGCCTTCGGCGATCATGTCGCAGCGCACGATGCCGCCGAAGATGTTGATCAGAACCGCCTTGACGTTTTCATCGGACAGGATGATCTTGAAGGCTTCAACCACGCGCTCCTTGGTGGCCCCGCCGCCCACGTCGAGGAAGTTGGCCGGCTTGCCGCCGTGCAGGTTGACGATATCCATTGTGCCCATGGCCAGGCCGGCGCCGTTCACCATGCAGCCGATGTTGCCGTCGAGGGCGACATAATTGAGCTCGTACTTGGCCGCGTGGGCTTCGCGCGCGTCGTCCTGGGACGGGTCGTGCATTTCGCGCAGGTCCGCGTGGCGATACAGGGCGTTGCTGTCGATCACGACCTTGGCATCCAGGCAGTGCAGGTTGCCTTCGGTGGTGATCACCAGCGGGTTGATTTCCAGCAGGGCCAGGTCCTTTTCCTCGAACATCTTGGCCAGACCCAGGAAGATCTGGGTAAACTGCTTGATCTGTACGCCTTCCAGGCCGAGCTTGAAGGCCAGCTCGCGCGCCTGGTAGGGCTGGGCGCCCACCAGCGGATCGATGGTGGCCTTGAGGATTTTTTCCGGGGTCTCTTCCGCGACCTTCTCGATTTCCACGCCGCCCTCGGTGGAGGCCATGAAAACGATGCGGCGGGTGGAGCGATCGACTACCGCGCCCAGGTAGAGTTCCTGGTCGATGTCGGTGCAGCTCTCGACCAGGATGCGGGAAACCGGCTGGCCGTTTTCGTCTGTCTGGTAGGTTACCAGGCGCTCGCCCAGCCACTTCTTGGCAAATTCTTCGATTTCAGCCTTGGAATCCACCAGCTTTACACCGCCGGCCTTGCCGCGACCACCGGCGTGCACCTGGGCTTTTACCACCCACTTGTCTCCGCCGATTTCGTCTGCTGCCGCTGCTGCCGCTGCCGGGGTTTCCGCTGCAATGCCTTTGGAAACCGGCAATCCGTATGCTGCAAACAGTTGTTTGCCCTGATACTCATGCAAGTTCATAGTCAATACCAATTCGTGAGTGAAAAATGAGAGGCGGGGGATGTCCCCCTCTCTCCGGCCCCCTCCCCAGAGGGGAGAGGGGGAGTTTGTGCCGGGTCCGGGACCCGTGGATTACTTGCGCTTCTTGCGATTGGCGATATGGATCGCGTGGCCGTTTACCGCCAGCGCCGCTTCCTTCACGCTCTCGGAGAAGGTCGGGTGGCCGAAGACGGTCATACCGATGTCCTCCGCGCTGGAACCGAATTCCATCGCGATGGCCACCTGCTGTACCAGGTCGGACGCGGAGGTGCCGACGATATGCGCACCCAGTACACGGTCGGTTTCCGCGTGGGCGATAATCTTCACCATGCCGTCCTTCTCGTTGGCGGCCACCGCGCGGCCCAGGGCCACGAAGGGGAATACGCCCACGTTGTAGGGCTCGCCATCCGCCTTGACCTGCTCCTCGGTGCGCCCCACGGCGGCGATTTCCGGGTGGGTGTAGATCACGTTGGGGATGACATCGTAGTTCATCATCGGCTTCTGGCCGGCGATGCGCTCGGCTACCACCACGCCCTCTTCAGAGGCCTTGTGGGCCAGCATCGGGCCGCGCACCACGTCGCCGATGGCCCAGACGCCAGGGGCGGAGGTCATGCACAGGTCGTTGACGTAGATAAAGCCGCGCTCGTCCAGCTTCACGCCGGCGTCCTCGGACAGCAGGCCCTCGGTGTAGGGGCGGCGGCCGACGCAGACGATCAGCTTGTCGAAAGTCTCCTGGTGCTCCTTGCCGTCCTTGTCCTGGTAGGTGACGACCACTTCCTTGCCCTTCACCTCACTGCCGGTGACGCGGCAGGACAGGCGGATATCCAGGCCCTGCTTCTTCAGGATCTTCTGGGATTCCTTGGCAATCTGCTGGTCCATCATCGCCAGGAAGTTGTCCAACGCCTCGAGAACCACGACGTCACTGCCCAAACGGCTCCAAACGGAACCCAGCTCCAGGCCGATCACGCCGGCGCCGATCACACCCAGGCGCTTCGGCGTCTCGGTGAATTCCAGCGCGCCGGTGGAGTCGACGATAATCTTGTTGTCCACCGGCGCCGGCGGAATATTCACCGGCACGGAACCGGAGGCCAGGATCACGTTATCGGTTTCGTAAACGGTGGTCTTGCCGTCGTGGTCGGTGACTTCCACCTTCTTGTTGGCCAGCAGCTTGCCGGTGCCGTAGATGGAGGTGACCTTGTTGGCCATAAACAGGCCGGCAATGCCGCCGGTGAACTGTTTGACGATCTGGTCCTTGCGCTCGATCATCTTCTTCACGTCTATCTTCACCTTGCCGGTGTCGATGCCGTGCACGTCGAGGGAGTCCTTGGCTTCGTGGTATTTCCAGGAGCTGTCCAGCAGCGCCTTGGAGGGGATGCAGCCGACGTTCAGGCAGGTGCCGCCGTTGACGCCCTTGCCTTCGTTGTTCTGCCACTTCTCGACACAGGCGGTTTTCAGGCCCAGCTGCGCGGCGCGAATGGCGGCGACATAACCTCCGGGACCGGAGCCGATTACGATTACGTCAAATTTTTCGGACATGGTCTGTTCCAGATTTTTGTGAATTTATGTTTTTTTGTTGGAACGGCCGAGGCCGTTCCAACAAAAAAATAATTAAACTTCGAGCAGGATACGGGCGGGATCTTCGATCATCTCCTTGATCGCCACCAGGAAGCCCACCGCTTCCTTGCCGTCGATCAGGCGGTGGTCGTAAGACAGCGCCAGGTACATCATCGGCAGGATTTCCACCTTGCCGTCCACCGCCATGGGGCGCTCCTGGATCTTGTGCATGCCCAGGATGGCGGTCTGCGGCGGGTTCAGGATCGGCGTGGACAGCAGGGAGCCGAAGACACCGCCGTTGGTGATGGTGAAGGTGCCGCCGGTCATCTCCTCGATGGACAGCTTGCCGTCGCGGGCGCGCAGGCCCAGGTCGCGGATATTGTTTTCCATATCCGCCAGGCCCATGTTCTCCGCGTTGCGCAGGATCGGCACCACCAGTCCCTTGGGAGAGGAAACCGCCACACCGATATCCTGGTAGCCGTGGTAGACGATATCGTCACCGTCGATGGACGCGTTCACCGCCGGGTAGCGCTTCAGCGCCTCTACCGCCGCCTTCACGAAAAAGCCCATAAAGCCCAGGCGGGTGCCGTTGTGCACCTTCTCGAACAAATCCTTGTAGCTCTTGCGCAGGTCCATGACCGGCTTCATGTTCACTTCGTTGAAGGTGGTGAGCATGGCGGTGGACTGGCTGGCATCCAGCAGGCGCTCGGCGATGCGCTTGCGCATGCGGGTCATCGGCACGCGCTTCTCCACGCGCTCGCCCGGGGCCACGGTCACCTGCGCGGCGGCGGCCGGTGCGGCGGCGGCCGGCGCGGTGCCCGCCTTCATTACGTCCTCTTTCAGGACGCGGCCGCCCTTGCCGGTGCCCTCGACACCCGCCAGATCCACGCCCTTCTCCGCCGCCATTTTCTTGGCGGACGGCATGGCGATTTTCTCGCCGCCGGCAGCTTCAGCGGCAGGCTTCTCTTCGGCTTTTTCTTCCGCGGGCGCAGCTGCCTCACCGGCGCCTTCTTCAGCGCCTGCGGCCCCTTCGGTAAAGAGTGCGATTACCTCATTGGACAGGACGGTATCGCCCTCGTCCTTGATAATTTCGCTGATGGCGCCGTCAGCCGGAGCGACAACTTCCAGCACCACTTTGTCGGTTTCGATATCCACGATCAGTTCATCGCGGGACACGGCTTCGCCAGGTTTCTTGTGCCAGGTGGCGACGGTGCCGTCCTGAACGGATTCCGGGAAAGTTGGCGCTTTAATCTCGATCGTCATTGGTCCTGTTTCCTGAGATTGACTCTTGGACGCATCTTTTGGGAAACGCCCATTTTTTTGCTAATTACTGCCGCCTGTTACTTGACGGTCAGCGCCTCGTTGATGAACTTGTTCTGTTCTTCCAGGTGCGTGGACATATAACCCGCCGCCGGTGCCGCAGAGGGTTCGCGACCCACGTACTGCAGGTCCAGCTTGGGATGCGTTTCCGCCAGCAGCCGGCGCAGGTGATGCTGGCTGTGATACCAGGCCCCCTGGTTCATCGGCTCTTCCTGGCACCAGGCCACGCTCTTAATATTCTTGAAGGCCGAAACCGCCTCCACGAATTCGTCATCCGGGAAGGGGTACAGCTGCTCGATGCGCACCAGCGCCACATCTTGCTGCTCGCGCTCCATACGCGCTTCCAGCAGGTGGTAGTAGACCTTGCCGGAGCACAGGATCAGGCGCTTGACCTTCGCCGGGTCCACGCCGTCGTCCTGGATGACGTTGTGGAACCTGCCGTTGGCCAGCTCGTCCAGGCTGGAGGTGGCCAGCTTGTGCCGCAGTATCCACTTGGGGCTCATGATGACGAGCGGGCGGCGCATCGGACGCACGGCCTGGCGGCGCAGCAGGTGGAATATCTGCGCCGGTGTGGTGGCATTACAAACCTGGATATTGTGCTCGGCACACAGCTGCATGAAGCGCTCCAGGCGCGCGGAGGAGTGCTCCGGGCCCTGGCCCTCGTAGCCGTGCGGCAGCAGCATCACCAGGCCGCACATGCGGCCCCACTTGTGCTCGCCGGAAGTGATGAACTGGTCGATCACCACCTGGGCGCCGTTGGCGAAATCGCCGAACTGGGCCTCCCAGACCACCAGCGACTTGGGCGTGGTGGTGGCATAGCCGTACTCGAACGCCAGCACCGCCTCTTCCGACAGCAGCGAGTCGTAGATATAGAAAGCCGGCTGGCCCTCGTACATATTCTGCAGCGGCACATAGGACTGGCCGTCCTTCTGGCTGTGCAATACCGCGTGGCGATGGGAGAAGGTGCCGCGGCCGACATCCTCGCCGGTAAAGCGGACCATGTAGCCCTCTTCCAGCAGGGTGCCGTAGGCCAGGGTCTCGGCCATCCCCCAGTTCAGGGGCAGGCCGCCACCGGCCATCTTGCGGCGGTCCTCGTAGATCTTGGCCACCTGGCGCTGCATCACTACGCCGTCGGGCACCGCGGTCATGCGGTTGGCCACGTCCTTCAGCTTTGGCAGCGGGAAGCCGGTATCCGCCGGGGTCAGCCAGTCGTGGTTCAGGTAGGGGCTCCAGTCCACGAACATGGAGGCGTCCGGCTGCTTCACCAGGCCGGTGGCCACGTCTTCGCCTTTGTCCAGCTTGTCGCGGTAGTCGCCGGCCAGCTTGTCCGCGGCGGCCTTGTCCAGCACGCCCTCGTTGACCAGTTTCTCCGCGTACAGGGTGCGGGTGGTCTTGTGCTTGCGGATAGCCTGGTACATCAGCGGCTGGGTACCGGAGGGGTCATCGGTCTCGTTGTGGCCGCGGCGGCGGTAGCACACCAGGTCGATGACGATGTCTTTCTTGAACTCGTAGCGGTAATCCACCGCCAGCAGCGCCGCCAGTACGACCATTTCCGGGTCGTCGCCGTTCACGTGCAGCACCGGAGCGTCGATCATCTTGGCGACGTCAGTGCAGTACTCGGTGGAACGGGCATCCTCGCGCTTGCTGGTGGTGAAGCCCACCTGGTTGTTGAGCACGATATGTATGCTGCCGCCGGTATAGAAACCGCGGGTCTGGGACATCTGCAGGGTTTCCTGCACCACGCCCTGGCCGGCGAAGGCGGCGTCGCCGTGGATATTGATCGGCATCACCTTCTCGCCGGTGGCGTCGCTGCGGCGGTCCTGGCGCGCGCGCACCGAACCGACGACCACCGGTGCACAGATCTCCAGGTGCGACGGGTTGAAGGCCAGCGCCAGGTGCACCTCGCCGCCCGGGGTCATCACGTTGGAGGAGAAGCCCTGGTGGTATTTCACATCGCCGGAGGTGTCCAGGGTCTTCTTACCCTCGAATTCCTCGAACAGGTCGGAGGGATTCTTGCCCAGGATGTTGACCAGGGTGTTCAGGCGGCCGCGGTGGGCCATGCCCATGACCACTTCCTTGACGCCGTAGGTGCCGGCGCGGCGGATCAGCGCGTCCATCATCGGGATCAGGCTCTCGCCGCCCTCGACGCCGAAGCGCTTGGTACCCGGGTACTTGGAGTCCAGGTGGCGCTCCAGGCCCTCGGCGGCGGACAGGCGCTGCAGGATTTCAACCTGGATATCGGTGCCGAAGTTGGGCTTGGACTGGCTGCGCTCCAGGCGCTGCTGGAACCACTGCTGCTCGTCCAGGTTGGACAGGTGCATGATCTCCGCGCCCAGGGTGCCGCAGTAGGTGCGCTCCAGGCCCTCGACGATATCCCGCAACGTGGCCTCGCCATTGCCGAAGAAGAGGTCGCCGGTCTGGAAGGTGGTGTCGAAATCGCCTTGGGTGAGGCCGTGGTAGTTCAGTTGCAGGTCCGGCACCTGCTCCCGCGCCATCAGGCCCAGGGGGTCCAGGGTGGCCTTCTTATGGCCGCGGTGGCGGTAGGAGTTGATCAGCTGCAGGACCTTGACCTGCTTGCGTTCGTGTTCGATGTTGATGGCGCCGGCACCGGGAGCGGCCAGCGGGCGGGTGCGGTGTTTGGCGAGCAGTTCGAAGTGCTGTCGCACGGCGGCGTGGGAGACGTCGCCGACACCGTTGACCCGCGGGAGGCTGTCGAAGTAACTGCGCCATTCCTCCGGCACGCCGTTGGGATCGTGCAGATAGGTTTCGTACAGTTCCTCCACATAGGCGGCGTTGCCCCCGGAGATATGGGAGCTACGCCACAGCTGCTCCATGGTACTTTCGTGCATGTTGATGCCTACCTCGATTGGAGGGGGCTTCCCTCCTTTCCTTTCACTCATTTACAAAAGGGAGACGCGTGAAGCAGTCTCCCCTTTTCAATTGCGGCCGGCTCTGTGGCCAGCTTTCTAATCGCTAGATAGGCGCCGCCGTTGGCGCCGAGCCCACAACGGGAGCTCAACCGGGCTCGATGTGCAGCCGCTACCGCTACACGGCGCGGGCCAGCAACATATTGCGAATGTGACCGATGGCACGGGTCGGATTGAGACCCTTGGGGCACACGTTCACACAGTTCTGGATACCGTGGCAGCGGAAAACGCTGAAGGGGTCATCCAGTTTGGACAGGCGTTCGTCAGTCGCGGTATCGCGGCTGTCCGCCAGGAAGCGATAGGCCTGCAGCAGGCCGGCCGGGCCGATGAACTTGTCCGGGTTCCACCAGAAAGACGGACAGGCGGTGGAGCAGCAGGCGCACAGAATGCATTCGTACAGGCCATCCAGCTTCTCGCGTTCCTCCGGGCTCTGCAGGCGTTCGATTGCCGGCGCCGGGGTGTCGTTCTGCAAGTAGGGCTCGATTTTCTTGTACTGCTCGTAGAACTGTTCCATGTCCACCACCAGGTCGCGGATCACCGGCAGTCCCGGCAGCGGGCGCAGCACCAGCTTCTTGCCCTTGGGCGCCGCTTCAGAGAGCGGCGTGGTGCAGGCCAGGCCGTTGCGGCCGGAGATGTTCATGCCATCGGAACCACACACGCCCTCGCGGCAGGAGCGGCGGAAGGACAGGCTCGGGTCCTCGGCCTTCAGCAGTTCCAGCACGTCCAGCACCATCAGGTCCTTGCCCTGGGTGTCCAGTTCGTAGTCCTGCATGTAAGGCGCTTTGTCGGTCTCCGGGTTGTAACGGTAAATGCTTACTTTCAACATTTTACAGGCTTTCCGATTTAACCAGTTTCTCTTTGTAGGAGCGGCCCATGGCCGCGATGGGAGCTCTGATCAGGCACAGATCGCGGCCATGGGCCGCTCCTACAGGGGTCCCGGGCAATTAATAGGTTCGCGCTTTCGGCTCGAAGGCTTCCATGGACGTGGGCGCGAAGTTGACCGCGCGCTTGCCGACCCGCTTCTCCGCCGGGAAGTACATGGAGTGGCACAGCCAGTTCTCGTCATCGCGCTCCTGGAAGTCCTCGCGGGCGTGGGCGCCGCGGCTCTCCGTGCGCACCTCCGCGGCAACCGCGGTGGCCTCGGCCACTTCCAGCAGGTTCTGCAGTTCCAGCGCCTCGATGCGGGCGGTGTTGAAAGCGCGGCTCTTGTCGGTCAGGCGCACGTTGTCGATGCGCTCGCGTAGGTCCGCCAGCTTCTTCACGCCCTCGGCCATATAATCGCCGCGACGGAAGACACCGAAGTGGTTCTGCATCACATTTTGCAATTCGCGGCGCAGATCCGCGGCCTTTTCACCGTCGTTGGTGTTCTCCAGGCGGTTCAGGCGCGCCATGGCCGCCTCGATATCGGATTCGGACGCCTCGCGGTGCTCGATGCCCTCGCGCAGGGCCTGCTCGATGAACAGGCCGGAGGCGCGACCGAAGACCACCAGGTCCAGCAGCGAGTTGCCGCCCAGACGGTTGGCGCCGTGTACGGATACGCAGGCCACCTCGCCACAGGCATAGAAGCCGTCCACCACCTGGTCGTTGCCGGCGGCGTCCTGGGTCAGGGCCTGGCCGTGAACGTTGGTGGGGATGCCGCCCATCATATAGTGACAGGTGGGCACCACCGGGATCGGCGCCTTGACCGGGTCCACGTGGGCGAAGGTCTTGGCCAGTTCGCAGATACCGGGCAGGCGGCTGTGCAGCACCTCCTCGCCCAGGTGGTCGAGTTTCAGGAATACATGGTCGCCGTCGGGGCCGGCGCCGCGGCCGTCGAGGATCTCGAGGACCATGGAGCGGGCCACCACGTCGCGGGAGGCCAGGTCCTTGGCGTTGGGGGCGTAGCGCTCCATAAAGCGCTCACCGTCCTTATTAATGAGGTAGCCGCCCTCGCCGCGACAGCCCTCGGTCACCAGCACACCGGCGCCGGCGATACCCGTCGGGTGGAACTGCCACATCTCGATATCCTGCACCGGCATACCCGCGCGCAGGGCCATGCCCACGCCGTCGCCGGTGTTGATGTGCGCATTGGTGGTGGAGGCGTAGATGCGGCCGGCACCGCCGGTGGCGAACACCGTGGCCTTGGACTTGATGAAGACCACTTCGCCGTCTTCGATGCACAGGGCGATCACACCCACCACGGCACCGTCCTGGTTCTTCACCAGGTCGATGGCGAACCACTCGTTCAGGAAGACGGTGTCGTGCTTGACGTTGTTCTGGTACAGGGTGTGCAGCAGCGCGTGACCGGTGCGGTCCGCCGCGGCACAGGTGCGCGCCGCCTGGCCGCCGCGGCCGAAGTCCTTGGACTGGCCGCCGAAGGGGCGCTGGTAGATGCGGCCCTCTTCAGTACGCGAAAACGGCAGGCCCATATGCTCCAGTTCGAACACCGCCTCCGGACCCACGGAGCACATATACTCGATGGCGTCCTGGTCGCCGATATAGTCGGAACCCTTGACGGTGTCGTACATGTGCCAGCGCCAGTCGTCCTGCGGATCGGCGCTGGCGATGGCGCAGGTGATGCCGCCCTGGGCGGACACGGTGTGCGAACGGGTCGGGAACACCTTGGTGATGACCGCCGTCTTGAAGCCGGACTGGGCCATCTGCAGGGCCGCGCGCATACCCGCGCCACCGCCGCCGATTACGATCCCGTCAAAGGAAATAGTGCGCATGTTCGCCATCGATTACATCCCCCAAAGAATTTCAATGCCCCACACCACATAGAAGACCGCGACCGCAGCCAGCAGCACTTCCACGACAAGGCGCAGGAAAGTGGCCTTGGGGCCCATCAGGCGGTTGGTGATGTAGTCGGTGACCACCGACCAGAGGCCGATCCAGGCGTGCGCCACGGTGGCCAGCAGGGCCACCAGGGTGAACACGCGCATCCAGCGCTGCGCGAACAGGGCGGACCAAGTCTGGTAACTGAAGTCGTCGCTCAGGAAAATGAAACCCACTATAAAGAGGGTATAAGCCGCGAGAATGACCGCGCTGACGCGCTGGTAGAGCCAGTCGAAAGTGCCGCTGCGACCGAAACTTGTAATTGTGGTTACCATATCCAGACCCCCGCCAACAGAATAAGAACTACGGAGACGACCAGCACGGTTACGGCGCCGCGCCGGCCACCCTCCAGGGATTCGCCGATCCCCAGATCCATCAACAGGTGGCGGATACCGGCCACCAGGTGGTAGATGAGTGCCGCCAGTGCCGCCCACAGGATGAGCTTGGCGGGAACACTGTTAAAGGCTGCCGCCACATCGGCGAAGCCCTGCTCGGATTCCAGGCTCGCATCGAGCATGCACAGCAGCAGTGCCACCACGGCGAAGAGGACCACGCCGGAGACACGATGCAAGAAGGAAACCAGAGCGGCAGCGGGAAGACTGATAGTGGAAATGTCTAGATTGACAGGTCTGTTTTTGTTCACAGGAAAAAACACCTTGTTGCCCTGAACGACCGGGCGCCCATTAGCTATTCAAATGGAGGGGCGAGCTGCTTGCTGATCACTTTGCGCACGACCTGCGTAAGCCTTGTACAAAGTGGCCTTACCATGGCGCAAGCCGCGCGGATTATAGGCATTCGATCCCCAAAACACAACGAACGCCTCAGGTATCCGGGCAGTTTTACCGCGCTGGCCGAAGGAAAAAGGGCGAAGGCCGCCGCGGAACTTCCGCGGACAATAACCCCGGGCGCCAGGCGATTCTTCTATGGCAGGGGGCGGAGGCCGGATATCCTGTTGCACCGGGGCCGGCCGTCCACGCCTTTTGGTTTGACAATTTCCGGCGCGCAACTTAAGTTTGGCCCCGCTCAAAAGCCCCCCGGTTCTCCACGGGCGATTGGAATGCCCTCTATAGACAGGACCTATTAGGTAGGAACAGGAGCGGCGGGGCGGCCATCCGCCCACGGCCGCGATCGAGCCAACAGCATCCGGCGAACTGCAATCGCGGCCACGGGGCCGCTCCTACGACAATGCCGGGACAAGAACAGTATTTAGGAGTCCGCAATGTCCGATAAGAAAGCGCAACTCACGGTCGACGGTATCGACGGCGTCATCGAAATGCCGGTCCTCTCCGGCACCGTCGGCCCCGACGTTGTCGATGTCAGCAGCCTGACCGGCAAGGGCTTGTTTACCTACGACCCGGGCTTTGTGTCCACGGCCGCCTGCGAATCCAAGATCACCTATATCGATGGCGCCAAGGGCGTACTGCTGCACCGCGGCTACCCCATCGAACAGCTGGCGGAGCAGTCCGACTACCTGGAAACCTGCTACCTGCTGATGAACGGCGAACTGCCCAACGCCGAGCAGAAGAAAGAGTACGTCGACAGCATCATGAACCACACCATGGTGCACGAGTCCCTGGTGAACTTTTTCAAGGGCTTCCGCTACGACGCCCACCCGATGGCGATGATGTGCGGCGTGGTCGGGGCCCTGGCCTCCTTCTATCACGACTCCCTCGACATCACCAATCCTGAGCACCGCAAGATCTCCGCGGACCGCCTGATCGCCAAGATGCCGACCCTGGCCGCCATGTGCTACAAGCACTCCAAGGGCCAGCCGTTCATGTACCCGGACAACAGCCTCAGCTACTCCGAGAACTTCCTGCACATGATGTTCGGCAACCCCTGCGAGCCGAGCAAGATAGATCCGGTGGTGGCCAAGGCCATGGACGTGATCTTCCTGCTGCACGCCGACCACGAGCAGAACGCCTCCACCTCCACCGTTCGCCTGGCCGGCTCCTCCGGCGCCAACCCCTTCGCCTGCATTTCCTCCGGTATCGCCGCCCTCTGGGGACCGGCCCACGGCGGCGCCAACGAGGCGGTGCTGGACATGCTGCAGGAGATCGGCGACGAGAGCCGCATCGAGGAGTTCGTCAAGCGCGCCAAGGATAAAAATGACCCCTTCCGCCTGATGGGTTTCGGCCACCGCGTCTACAAGAACTTCGACCCGCGCTCCCGCGTGATGCAGGGCATCTGCGACGAAGTCTTCGACGCCATGGGCGTGGCCGAGGACCCGCTACTGAAGATCGCCAAGAAGCTGGAGCGGATCGCCCTGGAAGACGATTACTTCGTGGAGAAGAAACTCTACCCCAACGTGGACTTCTACTCCGGCATCATCATGAAGGCCATCGGCATCCCCACCGACATGTTCACGGTGATCTTCGCCACCGGCCGCACCGCCGGCTGGATCGCTCACTGGGACGAAATGATTTCCAACCCCTACAAGATCGGCCGTCCGCGCCAGCTGTACACCGGCTACCCCGCGCGCGACTATGTTTCTCTCGACCAACGCTGAGGGGGCTTGCCCCTGAACCGCAGCGTAACCACTTACCCCATTGGCGGCCCTGCTGCCGGTGGCCGTCTGCTCAACAGCCTCATCGGCAATCGTTTCACAGACGGCCCCCGGCATCAGGGCCTTCGCATCAACCGTTAGCGTTCTTATCGGACATGGGTGAGCAGTTACACCGCAACAAAAGAAAAACCCGGTGAAAACCGGGTTTTTTCATGCGGGGCATTCGGAGGAAACAATCCCGGACAAGAGTGCCGGGTTAAAATTAAATAGCGGCCGAATTCATTTCGACCGCTCCCTCTATTCAAGCTGACTGGCTCTACACCCGCTGTTCACCTCGCTGAAATCTTCCAGACCAGTGGTTACCCGCTGTGGGCCTATTTACGGGTTAGTCCAGTCTCCGTTACGGACCGCTTATTATTGTTCCCCGCTTTTTGCGGGGGACTCTCCCTACCCGGGTATTATCAGTATAGTGTGGCGGGCGGGCATTCCAAACCCCACCCTGGGCTTGGCATCAGCGCTCTTTCAGCGGCTCGATTTATTGGTTGCCCCGGGACAGCCACCATACACTGATTCCGACGCGAGCCGGTGAATCTTGACTGGCTCCGCCCACTCAACCCCAAATCGAGCAGTAAGAGGAGTACTTATGCGTACTCAATCCGTTAAACGTCTGGGTCTGGTTTCCCTGCTGACGGTCAGCCTCGCGGGCCTGGGCTGCGCCAATATGACCCCCACCGAGCGGCGCGTGGCCACCGGTGCCGGCATAGGTACGGTAACCGGGGCACTCATCAGCCGCGATGTGGGTGGCGCCGCCCTGGGTGGGCTGATCGGCGCCGGTGCCGGCTGGCTCTACGACCGCGAGAGGAAGAGATACTACTACTATGACAGCCGCGGCCGGCGGGTTTATCGCTGAGGCCAATGGTGCGCCGTGAGCACCCGCCCACGGCGCACTTCACAGCAACCTCGTCTTCATTTTGCCGCAGCGCTGGCAGCGGTATTCGGTGACCAGCCTGCCCTGCTTCACGTCGAACCTTCTTTCAGTAACCACCACCCATTTGTGGAAACCGTCGCGGCACAGGCTGCTGCCCTTGTGTTTCTGCCAGGCGGTTTTTCTCTTGAAAGGAATCACATCACCCATTATTAAGCCACCTCCCCTGCCGCGTGACCCGACGCCCAGGCCCACTGGAAATTGTACCCACCCAGCCAACCGGTCACATCCAGCACCTCGCCGATAAAAAAGAGACCCGGCCAAGCCTTGCACTCCATGGTGCGCGAGGAGATGCCGTTGGTGTCCACCCCGCCCAGAGTCACCTCCGCGGTGCGGTAGCCCTCGGTGCCAGCGGGCACCAGTTGCCAGGTCTGCAGCTGTCGGCCGATATTGGCCAGTTCATTTTCACTGTACTGCTTCAGCGGCCGACTCTCGATAGCCCGCCGCTGCAGGAAATACTGCACCAGCTTTTTGCTCCAGAGTTCCGCCAGCGCGCTGTGCAGGTGGCTGTCCGGATTCTGCTCCCGCCGATCCCGCAACCACCCGGCCAGGTCCCGCCCCGGCGCCAGGTCGAAATCCACCGCCAGCCCCTCGCGCCAGTGGCTGGAGATCTGCAATACCGCCGGGCCACTCAGGCCCCGGTGGGTGAACAGCATCTGCTCACTGAAACTGCCCTCGCCACAGCTGGCAATTACCGCCAGGGCGCTGCCGGGCAGGTCTCCCTGCCGCTCCAACTGGCGCTTGTGCTGGGTAAAGGGCACCAGGGCCGGCCTGGTGGGAACAATGTCCAGGCCGAACTGGCGCGCTATGTCATAACCGAAGCCGGTGGCGCCCATGGTCGGGATCGACAGGCCGCCGGTGGCGATCACCAGGGACTCACAGGTCACCCGGCCCAAGCTGGTACTGACAATGTAGCCCTTCTGCAGAGGCTCTATGGATTGATTCGTGCAGCGGGTGCGAATCTGCGCTTTTACCGCGCGGCACTCCGCCAGCAACAGGTCGACGATATCCCTGGATTTGTTGTCGCAGAACAGCTGGCCGAGGATCTTCTCGTGATAGGGGATGCCGTGTTTCTCCACCAGTGCAATAAAGTCCCACTGGGTGTAGCGGGCCAGGGCCGATTTGCAGAAGTGCGGATTGCGACTGTAGAAGTTGTCCGGCGATGTGTACAGATTGGTGAAATTGCAGCGACCACCGCCGGACATCAGGATCTTCTTGCCCACCTTGCTGGCGTGGTCCAGCACCAGCACGCTGCGCCCGCGCCGGCCGGCCGTGGCCGCGCACATCAGCCCCGCCGCGCCGGCGCCGACGATCAGTACATCAACGTGCTCGGGCAACTGGCTGGAAGGGGATTCATGCATGGAGGGGATCTGCGGCCGCTGGCGCGGCCCCGGGAATTGGCAAGGGAATCAGGCCCGCGGCAGGGTGACGCCGCGCTGGCCCTGGTACTTGCCGCCGCGGTCCGCGTAGGACACATCGCAGACCTCGTCGGACTCGAAGAACAGCATCTGCGCCACACCCTCGTTGGCGTAGATCTTCGCCGGCAGGCTGGTGGTGTTGGAGAACTCCAGAGTGACGTGGCCTTCCCATTCGGGCTCCAAAGGCGTTACGTTCACGATGATGCCGCACCTGGCATACGTCGATTTTCCAAGACAAATCGTGAGCACCGAGCGCGGAATGCGGAAATACTCCACGGTGCGCGCCAGAGCGAAGGAATTGGGGGGGATGATACAGTGATCGCCCTCCACGTCCACAAAGCTGTTCTCGTCGAACTCCTTGGGGTCCACGGTAGCGGAGTATACATTGGTGAATATCTTGAACTCGCTGGAGCAGCGCACGTCGTAGCCGTAGCTGGAAGTGCCGTAGGAGATCAGCCTCTCACCGGCGCCACTGTAGCGCACCTGGCCCGGCTCAAACGGCTCGATCATGCCGTGCTGCTCGGCCATACGGCGAATCCACTTGTCGGACTTGATACTCACTCCGCCCCCTTCGTTTTACCGGTCAATAAAGAGGCCGAATCATAGCCGCTTTGCGCTGTGCAAAAAAGTGCCAATAGCACCACCCTCCCCTTGCCACCCTGGACAAGCTACTGTATAAATCAACAGTATAGACTGTACACATATACAGGTTCCGCCTCGATGGGGCGGCCGCGAGGCTGGCAAAGAGGGTCGAAAACCGTGAGTAACGCCGAAAACCTATTGCAAAACAACCCGTTAGCCGATCAATCCAAGCAGCAGCGGCTGAGCCAGCTGCTCGCCAGGCCGGATATCTGGCAGGCCGCCAACGAACACAAGCGCCAGCGCAATGGCATAGCCTCCGGCTACGCCGCCCTGGACGCCCTGCTCGCCGGCCGCGGCTGGCCCCGCGGCGCCACCACCGAACTGCTGGTCGATCGGTCCGGCATCGGCGAGATGTCCCTGCTCCTGCCGACCCTGGCGGAACTCACCCAACGGGAGCAGATGGCGGTTCTGGTCAACCCACCCCATATCCCCTACGCTCCCGCCCTGGCCGCCGCCGGCGTGCAGTTGGAAAAACTGCTGATACTGCACCCCCGCGGGCCAAAGGACGAACTCTGGGCCATAGAACAGTCCCTGCAGTCCGGCTGTTGCGGCGCGCTGCTCAATTGGCAGGGTCGCCAGGCCCCGGCGGACAAGGACCTGCGCCGCCTGCAGGTCGCCGCCCGCGAAGGCGACTGCCTGCACTTCCACTTCCGCCCCCAGTCCGCAGCCACCAGCCCCTCCCCGGCCAGCCTGCGTCTGGCCCTCGCCAGCGACGGAGAGCAACTGGCAGTACAGCTGCTGAAACAACTGGGCGGCCAGTCCGGCCAGCGCCTGCACCTGGCCCGCAGCGCCGACCTCACCCGCCGCGACCGGCCGCTGCATTGATGGGGACTGGGGACTGGCACAGGATGCGCCCCGGGACCGCCGAGCTCCAGCTCGGCATTGCGGGCCGCAGGCCCGCCCTGTAGGAGCGGCCCATGGCCGCGATCGATCCCCCCGGATCCACAAGGAGACGATAAAGACACTGCATCAGAACAGGAAACCCAACAAATGCTCTGGCTCTGCATTCAATTCCCCAAACTCCCCCTGGAAGTGCTCACCCGCGCCCAGCGCGACGGTGCACAAACCATCCCCCAGGCCGTAGTGGAACAGCAACTGATCGTAGACGCCAACCGCCCCGCCGCCGAGCGCGGCGTGGAAACCGGCCTTACCATCGCCACCGCCTGCGCCCTCTGCGCCGACCTGCAGCTGCTGCAGCGGGACACCCAGCGGGAGGAACAGCAGCTGCAGCAACTGGCCCAGTGGGGCTACAGCTTCACCCCGGTGGTTTCCCCCCAGGCCGCCGGCTCCGTCGACGCCGGCGACGACCACTTCGCCTGCCTCTACCTGGAACTGGGCGGTAGCCTCAAGGCCAGCGGCGGCCTCAAGCCACTGATGCAACAGCTGCGCCGCGAACTGCGCCAGATGCGCATCAGTGCCTTTATGGGCCTGGGCCACAGCCCCAGCGCCGCGCGCATGCTCAGCCTGCTGCCGGAACACCGCCAGTGGCTGAAGGAAACCCAAGCCCCGCCCACACCCCAGCAATGGCGCCAGTGGATCAGTTTCTCCCCGAGCAAACTGCTCGACTGCGACAACAAGACCATCGCCAGGCTCTATGCCTGCGGCATCAAGCGGGTCAGCCAGCTGCTCGCAATTCCCCTGTCGGAAGTGGGCAGCCGCTTCGGCCGCAGCTTCGTCGAATACCTGGCACGCCTCAGTGGCAGCCGCCACGACCCGGTGCCCAGCTACCAGCCACCGCCGGAATTCCACAGCGAACTCTTCTTCCCCAGCCCGCTGGACAACAGCGAACAGCTGCTATTTCCCGCCGGCCGCCTGGTGCGCGAACTCTGCCAACAGCTGCAGCGCCGCCAGCTGTACAGCCACCAACTGCGCTGGAAGCTGGACTTCGGCCAGCAGGGTTGCAAGGTCTTCAGCGTCGAAGTCTCCCGCCCGATGCTGGACCCGCAACGCCTGATCGCACTGACCAAGCTGCAGTTGGAAAGGATCAAACTGGAGCAGCCGATACAGGCCCTCAGCCTCACCTGCGACCAGTTGTTGCCGCTGGAGCAAAACAAGCTCGACAACGACCTCTTCGGCGGGGAAACCCAGGTCCAACGCAGCCACCAGTTGCTGGACAAACTCAAGGCCCGCCTCGGCCACGAGGCCCTGTCCGGCGTCACCCTGAAAGAGAGTTATCTCCCGGAACAGGCCTGGCAGAGCGCCGACACCCTGGTGCTACAAAGCAACCACAGCAAGAAAGGCCACCAACTGCAGCCCGTCAACGCCCCCCGCCCCACCTGGCTACTCTCCAGGCCCGACAGACTGCAAAGCCACGAGCACAAACTCCACTACCGCGGCGAACTCAAACTGCTACAGGGCCCCGAACGCATCGACGGCTACTGGTGGCAACACGGCCGCCACGGCCGGGATTACTACATAGCGCGGGGGGAGGAAGGCGGGCTCTACTGGGTGTTTCAGGATCTGACTTCGGAGGATTGGTATCTGCATGGGGTCTATGCATGAAATGAGACCATTCGGTCAAAATATACACAGCTGAGTTGTCGGCTGGCAAATTCACGTCTAACATTGTTGCATCCCGATAAACAATGTTAAACACAGGTAATTGTCATGCTTGGTGTACGACTGGATGAACAGCTCGAGCAACGCTTAACCGCACTGGCCAAGAGAATGCATCGATCCAAAAGCTATATCGCCAAAGAAGCGCTCAAACTCTACATAGAGCGGGAAGAGGCTAGGGAACGAGAGAAGCAAATAGCCCTGGCACGTTGGGAGAGCTACCAACGGAGCGGTGAAGTCGTCAGCAACGATGCCGTTATGGAACTGCTGGATACTTGGGGAACTGAGCAGGAGAAGCCATGCCCAGAGAAATAGTGTGGCTTCCCGACGCCGTAACCGATCTACATCGTCTGAGAGAATTCATACGGCAAGAAAACCCCCAGGCAGCACAACGAGCGGCAAACAGGATTAAAGAGGCGACGCAAATTTTGAAGCTAAATCCTGAAGCAGGAAGGCCCGTAGAAGAGGCCATGCCATTCCGGGACCTGATTATTCCCTTCGGGGGTGGAAATTATGTTCTCCGATATCGGAAGGATGGCCAACGACTGATTATTGTACGGATCAGGCATAGCCGGGAAGTGGGCTTCTAGGGATTCACTCCCAATCAAAGGCGCAAACCAGAATGAACAAACTGCAACAATTGAAAAAGCGCGCACTTCAGAACCCTGAAGTACAACGTGAGTACAACTCTCTAGCAGAAGAATTCGAGCTGATACCAAACGAAGTGGTTGGCATGGTGATTGAGCAGAATATGACACCCATACGCGCCTGGCGGGAGCACCTGGGACTGACCCAAGCCGAAGTTGCCGAACGCCTGAATATTACCCAGACAGCTTACGCCCAGCTCGAGGCCAGCCAGCACCCGCGAAAGTCCACCTTGCAACGGGTATCGACTACGCTGGGAATCATGCCACAACAGTTGGCAATCTGAAGCAGTTTTAACAATCGTAATTCCGGCGCAGGAACGTCATGCCGCAAGGCAAAACACAATGCAGTACGCCGAACTCTTCTGCCAAAGCAACTTCTCCTTCCTGCAGGGTGCCTCCCACCCACAGGAACTGATTCAAACGGCACATCAACTGGGCTACAAAGCCCTAGCCATCACCGACGAATGTTCCCTGTCCGGCGTAGTCCGCGCCTACAAGGCGCTGAAAAACCTGAAAGCCAGCGGCAGCGAACTCAAACTGATCTGCGGCAGCTTCTTCCGCCTGCAAGAAGGCGAGCAATTGGTACTGCTGGCTCCCAACAAAAATGCCTACAGCGAACTCTGCCAACTGATCTCCACCTCCCGCCTGCGCGCGGAAAAGGGCCAGTACCAGACCTATCTCAAAGACCTGCTGCAACTGTGCCGGGAGACCATCGCCCTCTGGCTGCCGCACAGATTTCCCCTGGGCATTCCCGAAGAACTGAAACAACACTTCAGCGGCCGCCTGTATATCGCCATCAGCAACCACCTGCTGCCGCAACAAAACCTCCGCTGCACCGCACTGATTGAATTCGCCAGGCGAGAAGACCTGCCGCTGGTCGCCACCAGCGCCGCGCTGATGCACTGCCGCAGCCGCAAACCTCTGCAGGACGTGCTCAACGCCACCTACCACAACTGTACCCTGGACCAGTTGGGCTACCGCATCGAACAGAACGCCGAGCGCTACCTGCGCGGCCTCGAGGACGTCAAGGCCCTGTACCCCACACAGGCCATTAAGAACACCATCACCATCGCCGAAAGCTGCCACTTCAGCCTCGACGAACTGCGCTACCAATATCCGTCGGAAGTGCTCCCAGCCGGCAAACCGGCCAGCGGCTACCTGCGCGAACTGGTGGAAACCGGCAGGAGAAAACGCTGGCCACAGGGACCATCACAGAAAATCGCCGAGCAGATCGAAACGGAACTGGCGCTGATCGCCGAGCTGCAATACGAACACTATTTCCTCACCATCCACGACATAGTCCAGCACGCCCGCAGCCAGCATATCCTCTACCAGGGCCGCGGCTCCGCCGCCAACTCGGTGGTCTGCTACTGCCTGTTTATCACCGAGATAGACCCGCACAAGATCGGTCTGCTATTCGAGCGCTTTATCTCCCGCGAGCGCAACGAGCCACCGGATATCGACGTGGACTTCGAGCACGAAAGGCGCGAGGAGATCATCCAGTACATCTACGGCAAATACGGCCGCCACCGCGCCGGCCTCACTGCAACGAAAATAACCTACCGCTTCAAGAGCGCCCTGCGCGATATCGGCAAGGCCCTGGGCATCGGCGCCGCCACCACCGAACAGCTGCTGGCCGAGCGCGCCTGGTGGGACAAACTCGAAGACTTCCCCCACCAGATGCAGAAAGTCGGCCTGGACCCGGAGAGCACTATCGGCAAGGCCCTGCCACAGCTGCTACAACAGATTTATGGCTTTCCCCGCCACCTGTCCCAGCATGTGGGCGGCTTCGTGATCACCGAACAGCCGCTGCACACCCTGGTGCCGATCGAGAATGCGGCCATGGAAGACCGCACCATCGTGCAGTGGGACAAGGAGGATATCGAAGACCTGAAACTGATGAAGGTGGACGTCCTCGCCCTGGGCATGCTCACCGCCCTGCGCAAATCCCTGAGCTATATCGCCCTCTACGGCCCCAAACTGAAGCTGCAGGACATCCCCCCGGAAGACCCGGCCGTCTACGAGATGATCTGCCGCGCCGATACCGTCGGCGTCTTCCAGATCGAATCCCGCGCGCAGATGAGCATGCTGCCCAGGCTGCAACCGCGCGACTTCTACGAACTCACCATAGAAATCGCCATCGTCCGCCCCGGCCCCATCGAGGGCGGCATGGTGCATCCCTACCTGCGCCGCAAACAGGGCCTGGAGCCGGTGACCTATCCTCACGAAAACCTGCGAACGGTACTGGAGCGCACCAAAGGCGTGCCCATATTCCAGGAACAGGTGATCCAACTCTCCATGGTCGCCGCCGGCTTCAGCGGCGGCGAAGCCGACGAACTCCGCCGCGCCATGGCCAGCTGGGGTAAGAACGGCGACCTGCACAAGTTCAAGGACAAACTGATCCAGGGCATGCAGACCAACGGCTACCAGGCCGACTTCGCCGAACAACTCTTCAACCAGATGAAAGGCTTCGGCTCCTACGGCTTCCCCGAATCCCACTCCGCCAGCTTCGCCCTGCTCGCCTACTTCTCCGCCTGGGTAAAACACCACTACCCGGAGGCCTTCTACTGCGGCCTCCTCAACAGCCAACCCATGGGCTTCTACGCCCCCGCGCAACTGGTCTACGACGCCCAGCGCCACAACGTAAAAGTCCTGCCTATAGACGTTCTATATAGCCACTGGCACCACAGCCTGGAACTGCAAAACCTCCCCTCTCCCGCTTGCGGGAGAGGGGCCGGGGGAGAGGGAGAACCACACGCAGACGAGAACACAGCTCCCTGTAGGAGCGGCCCATGGCCGCGATCGATGCACACCGACTACACAGGTGTACAAGAGCGCCCGCAAACCCCATCGAACGACCCGGAGCCAAAAACCCACCGGCCCACTGTCGACACGTCGTTGTCATTCCGACACATGCCGGAATCCACCACCCCAATGCTCCGCCTCGGCATGCGCCTGGTAAACGGCCTGGACGAACAAACCGCAATCACTATCGCCACCCTGCGAGAGAGGCACAGCTTCACCTCCCTAACTGAGTTCCGCCAACTAACCCAACTCCCCAAGGACCAAACCGCCGCCCTGGCCAGCGCCAACGCCTTCAAAAGCCTGACCGAAAACCGCTACCTGGATACCTGGCTGTCGCTAAACGGAGAGATAGAAAACGCCACCACCACCCAACACAGCCCCGGCAACTCCGTAGAGGACAACACCTACAGCGACTACACCAGCACCGGCCTGACCCTGCGCGAACACCCCATAGCCCTGCTGCGCCGCCGCGACCGCTTTCGTAAATACTCCAAGGCGCAGGACCTCGCTCGCTATCGAAACGGCCAGCGGGCAACCATCATCGGCCTGGTCACCTGCCGCCAGCGGCCCGGCAGCGCCTCGGGCGTGATATTCCTGACACTGGAAGACGAGACCGGGGTGGTCAATGTGGTGTTGTGGGAGAGGGTTCAACAGCGTTACAGGGCGGAAATCAAGCGCGGTAATATCCTGGAAATCAGCGGGACCATACAGATCAATGCTGACAGGGGAAAGAAGCATTATTCAGTGATCCACATGGTGGGGCAGAGGATTCGCTGCCTGACATGGCAGGAAATTCAAGCTGTGAGAAGTTTTCACTGAAAAGCCTGACCTTCTACCGCCGGAACTGGTTGAAAACCATCCAAATCCCTCCTACCATACCGATGCGCATAAGCATGCGCACCAATAGGAGCTACCGGATGAAATCTCTTTTTGACGCAAATGCCCCCAAAAAGGCTACCAACCTGAGCATAAATAGTGACTTGCTGGTCAAGTCCCGCTCAATGCACATCAACTTATCCGCCACTTTGGAGCAAGCTTTGACTCAAGAACTCGCCAAAAGAGAAGCGGAGCACTGGAAGAATGCACATAAGGCGGCAATTAAGGCCTACAACGCCTTTGTTGATGAGCACGGCTGTTTCGGTGATGAATTCAGGAATTTTTAATGGCGCAATTCGACGTATATCGGAACCCCAGCAAGGCAACTCAAAAGGTCTTTCCCTTCATCCTGGATATACAGCACGAGTACATATCCGATCTCAGTACAAGGATCGTACTCCCTTTAGGGCGGCCCGGTTATTTCCAGAACGAGAATTTAGGAAAACTGACACCAACCACTGAGTATGACGGAGAAACGCTGCTCATCCTGACGCCGCAAATAGCTTCTATGCCGCGAAACAAGCTCAAAAACCCAATTGGCAGCCTTGAGCATTTCCGCGCGGAAATTCTAGCCGCTTTGGACTTCGCCATTACCGGCATTTAACGAAACCTTCCGCAACGCAGCGCCTTGTTGAACGCTTTTTCAGCCTTGCGGCTGAGAATGTACCCTCTATCAGGCGTAGGGTGTAATGAGCTCTGCGAATTACGCCACTACCACGGATCGGTGTAATTCGCTGCGCTCATTACACCCTACGCATTTTCGAAAATCCGGGGGGGGGAGTAGTTACGCCAGCTTAGTAAAGACAGAGTTACTTGCCCAGGCTTTCTCGCTTATCGAAAAAAGTAACACCACCCAAGCCCTCGAAATGGTCATCCGCGGTGACCAACTCCGCCTAGTGCCGGCACGCCGAGGCATAAATAATCGCATCGGCAAATGACAAGCGATATTGAAGCGCTGTGTCCGCTGCCAACAACGCGATATTAGTGTCCAGCGGGGCGGCAGAGCAAATCCGCACCTAAATGGCGAAGGCAACGATCGAACTGTGCACAGCGGTGGGATGGGGTTCCAGTGAATATAGCGGGACAGCGACGAGAGGTAACCGGATAGCTTGACCAAGGATAACTCTATTCCTGGTCCCCCAGCCAATCCTCATGACCATGACGGACACGGATAATAAAAACATCCCCCTCATCGCCAGTCGTATAGATAATCAAATGCGACCCCGCTGGGTGAATGCGGACGGCAGGCGTGATTTCCAGGCGTAGTGGGGCCGCTAGAGGATTGTCAGCCAGAAACTGGAAAGTTTTTGCGAGATTCTTATGGTATTGCTCCGCCTGACGAACACCGAACAGCTCCACGCCCGTATGGAATACATCAATAATGTCCTCTTCAGTTTTATTGCTGAGAATATAAGCCATAGGCTTCAATCTCCCGAGGCTTGCTTACGGGCTACCTGCCGCAATTCGGACATACTTCTGCTACCCGCCCCGCTCTCAATGCCCTCTGTAACCAAAGCCTGAATTCGCGCAATTTTCTCGGCTCGGTCCTGATCCCTGCGGATCAGATCACGCACATAATCACTGGCGTTACTGTAGCGACCAGATTCAGCCTGTTGTTCAACCCATAGTTTCATGGCATCGGGAAGAGATACATTCATAGTGGCCATCAGCTCTACCTCTATAATTGGCAATCTTTGCCAATTATAGCGTTTCCGCCCCCAATGCCAATCAACGTCATAACGATACTCTTCCCGCAGACAATACGCTTCCCACCCTTTGTCCGAAACAATTGATTCCAGTCTCAGTAGGCCCACGGCACACGCCCCGCATCCCATCACTTTTCTGCCTACCTTGTGCTATCGAGCTTGTGGAAATCCGGATAAAAAACTAACAAAATCAATAAGTTACAGATGTGACTCAAAGATCGAATTTTGACAATACAGACCTAACCCCAGGCAAGTCCCCCTCCGCCTGGCGCATGTGCGCCTCGCCGGGCGCGCCGGGCGGACATAAACATCAGCTATCGCCAACCAAACTCCTCCGCGACCACAGCCACCAACTGACCGCTGGTTTCTAGAGCGCCTGTGGCTGACGTTGGTAATGGGGCACTTCACCGCTGGATCGAGTTTGCCCTCTTGGCATAACCAACAATTGGACGCTATTGAAATCACGATTGGACGCCACTAGACTACCGTATGGACGGCTTTAAGCCTTCACTTGGCCGGATAGTCTCAATGTACCCAAGATATTCAACTCTCAATATCAAAGAAGCGCTGAGCGATACGCCAGTAGTTTTCATTATGGGGCCCCGTCAGGCGGGCAAAACCACCCTGGTAAAAGCTTTGATAGCGGAAATGGAGAAAGAAAACTGGACCTACATCACCCTCGATGACCAGACCCAGTTGGAGATCGCACAGACCGACCCTGTCGGATTTATCCGCAATCTGCCTGCGACACGGATTGCCCTGGATGAAGTGCAGCGCCTACCGGAATTGTTTGTTTCCATCAAGCAGGCAGTAGACGAACAGCGAACGCCTGGACGCTTTCTCCTGACCGGCTCCGCCAACGCCTTGTTGCTGCCCAGGCTGTCGGATTCCCTGGCCGGGAGAATGGAGTCGATACGCCTTATGACGCTTTCAGAGTGTGAGATCCAAGGGCAACAGCCGACTTTCCTTACCAAACTGCTGAATCAGGAAGCCCCCTCGACTCAGGATATCCGTGTGCGAGATCACATTCTAAATCGCCTGGTTGCGGGTTGCTTTCCGGAGCCGCTGCAGAGGTCCAGTGAGCGGCGCAGCCAGGCCTGGTACCAACAATACCTGAGCACCCTAATCCAGCGGGATATTCGCGACCTGACTCACATCGACCATCCCGATTTGATGGCCAAGCTACTCAAACTCACGGTGTTTTATGCTGGAAAGCTAGTCAATCTCACCGAACTCGGCGGCAAGTTGGGGCTGGATCGATTGACCATCAAGAAATATATGGCCTTGTTGGAACAATTGTTTCTGGTGGAACAACTGCCAGCCTGGCATTCCAATGAATACAAGCGGCTGGTGAAAACCCCCAAACTGCACTCAATTGATACCGGCATGATGTGTGCCATTCGAGGTCTCAATCGGGAAAGGCTGCTGAAACAACCGGGAGATTTTGGTCTGCTGCTGGAATCGTTCGTCTACAATGAACTGCGTAAGCAGGCAGTGTGGGTCGAGGAGCCGCTAAATTTTTACCACTACCGAGACAAGGACAAAGTGGAGGTCGATGTAATCGTCGAAAATGCGATGGGAGATTGTTTTGCGATCGAGGTCAAGGCTGCCGCAACGCTAAGCTCGAAAGACTTTACCGGCCTGAAACGCTTTCAGCATGTCGCCGGTGAACGGTTTCAAATCGGCATCCTTCTCTATGATGGCGATCACACGACAGCCTTTGGAGAAAACCTCTATGCAGTACCTCTAGGATCACTTTGGTCATGAGCAATCCGGAATCTCCTGGTGGTTATTGCCTCTCTGGATGACATGACCAGGGACGACGGAACGGGGCAGGCGCGCCATAGATGCTTCCCTCTTCCCTAGCATTTGCGCCGGCTGCCTGGCCTACGTCGATCTTAACCCAATCCGCGCCGGGATGGCCGAAACACCGGAAAAGTCGCCACACAATTCCATAAAAAAACGTATCGAACCCGCACGAGACGACCGCACACCCCATTGATCCCATAACGCTGCAATGCGCGGGTTTAAGGAGCCATTAACAACAGGGCGGCTTCGCCACCGCGCCATCCTTCCACACCTTGTGCAACGGCAAAATGGGGCAGGCGGGGTTCGATTTGACACTGTGAGGAATTTTCCTTGCCCTTCGGGCATAAGTGTCACCTACAGGAGCTCAACCATGCCTGGCATCCATGAATTGGCCACGCTGACTTCCAAGGGTCAGATAACGCTGCCCAAGTCCATCCGGCAGGCGCTGGGCGTCGATGCCGGCGGCAAAATCGCTTTCGATCTGCGTGAGGACGGGCAGGTCATCGTCAGTCGAGCGAATACCGGCCATGAAGATCCTGCGATTGGCGCATTCCTGGACTTGCTGGTCAGCGATATCCAGGCCGGCCGCCACGTGCAGACGCTGCCGGAACATCTGGCGCAGGCCATGCTGACCCAGGCTGGCCGCGGTGTCGATCTGGACGAGGACATTCAGGGCGACGTGGTGATCTGATGCAGCGACACGGATGGACGCTGTTGTTCCACGATTGCGTGGTTGAGCAATTGCGGAAGCTGCACGCGGTGGTGAAACGCGCCGAGCAGAAGGATCCCAAGGGCTTCGAGTCGAATACGAACGTCAAGTTGTTCCGGGCGCTGAGCCAGCTGATACTGGAGGTGGTGCCGGGCGATCCGTCACGGGACGAGTACCGCCAAGGCAATACACTGGGGCGGAATCATCGCCATTGGCGCCGGGCCAAGATCGGGAGACGCTTCCGGCTGCTCTTTCGCTACGATTCCAAGGCAAAGGTTATCGTTTTCGCCTGGGTCAATGACGAACAGACACTGCGCTCATCGGGCAGCAAGTCCGATCCGTATGCGGCCTTACCGCAGGTGGGACATTGGGCGGGGCGGTAGTCATCGGGGTGTCGAAGCTCAGATCGCAGTGCTCGCGGGAGCTACAGAGCGGTGGTACACTGCCCACTACCGCGCAGTTTGCGCGGATTAGTAAGGGAGGACATGTCATGTCTATTCAAGCGATTCCGAAGCCCGTGACCAAGGCCCAGGTCAAGATCATCGATGGCCGCCAGGTCAAAGTTGCCGACAGGGACCAGGTCAAAGCAATCAGCGAGCGCCTGATCGCCAAGCACGCCCGCGCCATGGAGATACTGAAGGACCGATAAAAGGATTTACCAATGGTCAACGTGGACGACCTAACCCACCTGGACGCCTCGGACATTGAGGCAATTCACGACTCCATCCTGGAGCATTATCCCGGCCTACCCGGCAGCAAGCCCGGCATGTCCGCTGGGCGGTTGTCGGGCGCATTCTCGCCAATATCTACTATCGACACTTCACTGGCATAGAGCAGGTGGCGGCCATATACGCCGAAGCCATTGCGCGCGGCCATGTGTTCAACGATGGCAACAAGCGGACGGCGCTGGTATCGACATTCACATTCCTCGAGGGGAATGGCTACATGATCGAGGCCCCTGACGATGTACTGGCGGACTGGATAGTGAATCTCGCCGAAGGCACGAAGGACAATAACGACTTTGCCATTTGGCTAAAGAGTAGGCTCCGGAGGTCACCAACCGCCCCCGCGGTGGAGCCAGCCTAAAAGAAAGGCCCCGATGGGCCCTTTTTCGCGAGTCACGGCAGCCGGACGACAGGCCGCAAATTCTTTCAACAGTTCACAGCTCCGAGAAAACTCCCACCGCAAGAACTCCGCCACTCATTAGTGCGATGGCGCGAGCCGGAGAACTGGGGAAGTTAAAATACTGACAATCTGGATTAGTTTAGGCTTGCCTGAGCACCTTTAATAAACTCAATCTATTGGCTGAGCAGCGCCTTCTCTATCAACCTCAATTGAGGAATTCCAGGTCGAAGTTGAAACAACTTTTGACAAATCGCAACGATCTCTGTATTTCCGGCTAATTTCCACCACCTCTCCCAAAAGGCCTTCAGTCAAGGTAGTGGGATTCAAACCTAAAGCTAAAAAGCTCTGGTTATTTACCACCAAGGCATTTTCCTTTTCCTCCTTCCTAGGATTAATAAAATAACGAACTTTCGCCCCCGTCAGTTCGGACACAATCGCAGCTAAATCCCTAACGCGATGAGTCTCTGTAACCTGATTAAATATCTTAACCCGTTCACCGCTCTCCGGCGGATTTTGAATAGCGAGAGCGATACATTTAACTGTGTCGCTAATGTGGATAAATGCCCGAGTTTGACCACCAGTACCATGAACCGTAAGGGGGTGACCAACTGCCGCTTGCACAAGGAAACGATTAAGAACAGTACCGTAGTCCCCATCGTAATCAAAGCGGTTGATCAACGCCTCATCCCTCAGGGTCTCTTCAGTATTAGTCCCCCAGACGATACCTTGGTGCAAATCGGTGATGCGCAATCCATCATTCTTATTGTAGTAGTAGAACAAAAGAGCATCTTGGGTCTTAGTCATATGGTAGATACTGCCAGGATTAGCGGGATAGAGGATTTCAAGATTTATTTTCTCGCCCCCCCTATCCACGGTAATCGGCAGATAGCCTTCTGGAATAGCCATTCCTGCTGTACCATAGCCGTAAACTCCCATCGTACCTAAATGGACCAAGTGAACATCTAGCTCGCTCTCAACAATTGCACACAATACGTTATGTGTCGCATTGATGTTGTTATTGACCGTATAACACTTGTGCCGCGGAGATTTCATCGAATACGGGGCGGCTCGTTGTTCAGCAAAGTGAACAATAGCTTGTGGCTTTTTCTCCTTGATCAGGGTAAGCAACTTGTGATAATTGACCGCAACATCAATGTTGACAAACTCAATGGTCTTTCCAGTCAACTCACGCCACTTCGCCAAGCGAACCGACATAGGCCGGATCGGCGTCAGCGAATCACACTCGAGCTCAATGTCAATTTTACGGCGAGACAGGTTATCGACTATGCAGACCTCAAAACCGGCCATTGAAAGACCCAGAGCAGTCGGCCAGCCACAAAACCCATCTCCGCCGAGAACTATAATACGCTTTGCCATAATCGCTCTTCTATTCTGATCTTACTTGCTGTATACCATCAAGCTGAAGCCTCTCAGGCTGATTCCTTGCTTGAGGGGTCGAATAGTACCAAAATTTCTGCTAAGTAGTGTGAAGTATTACAGATAAGGGCATCGAGAATGAGGGATTTTGAGCTACAGACCGATGGCGAGAGAGAGGCTCCAGTCGTCAGTGTGCTAATGCCTGTATGCAACGCCGAGAGGTTCCTCAAGGAAGCTATCGATAGCGTACTCAGCCAAATTGGTCTGACCAATTTTGAGCTAATCATTGCCGATGACGCTTCTACCGATAACAGTCGAGCATTACTAGAGCGGTATCGGAGCCAAGACCAAAGAGTACGACTGCTCTTCAATGAGAGACGGCTGGGCGAGGCTGCAACCCGTAATCGTCTAATCAGTGCGGCATCTCAAACAGCCAAATATATAGCCACAATGGACGCCGATGACATCTGTGAACCAGATCGTATCGCTAAGCAATTCGAATACCTAGAAAGGAACCCCGAAATTGGCTTGCTGGGTTCACAAATCAGCATTATTGATGAGGAATCAAGAGTTATCGGTCGCAGAACCTATTTAACTTCCCCCGCAAAAGTGTCAAAAAGGCGCTACATCGCCAATCCTTTTGCACATCCCACAGTAATGATTCGAGCTAACATATTAAGGGAATTTGGATTTTACGACGGCTCACGACAACGTATTTGTGACTACGAATTGTGGATGCGCTTACTAGAAAAAACTTCGGGAACAAATTTAAGCGACACACTTCTACGTTACAGAATAAGTTCCTCACAAGCAAAGTCAAGTAGGACTCGCGCCATAATAAAGGCCACTCTCAAGCTGAAGCTTGAGCACTTCAACCGAAACCAGTGGATGAATCCGCAAGCACTACTTCGCCTTATGGGCGAGGCTATTCTACTAGTCCTTCCTCCAACTTTGATTTTAAAGCTCTTTTATATCCACCTTAGCCTTGAAATAGAAAGAAGCAACAAACAAAAATCTACAGTATGAAAAAAATTCTAATAACCGGTGGCTGCGGCTTTATTGGCGCAAACCTAATCCATTATCTAAGTCAAAACACCAGCTACAAGATCCGGGTTCTTGATAATGAAAGTCTTGGTAAACTGGCCTACATAGATGCTGAGGTGGAGTTCATACGTGCGGACACCCGCAACCGATCCGCAGTAAAAGACAGTCTTAAGGACATTGATACCGTAGTTCACCTGGCAGCGGATACCCGAGTTATCGATTCAATCTCAGACCCACTATTCAACTTTGAAAATAATGTCCAAGCGACAATAAATATACTAGAGGCAATGCGAGAAATGGGCACCTCCCGACTTGTAAATGCCTCAACCGGAGGAGCAATAATAGGAGAAGTCCAACCACCTGTAAATGAAAGTATGACTGCCAATCCAACTTCACCTTATGGTGCTTCCAAGTTGGCTGTAGAGGGCTACTGTTCCGCATATGCAGCTTCTTACGGCATTAACGCTACATCTTTAAGATTTTCGAACGTATACGGCCCAAGATCCTACCATAAAGGCAGTGTTGTTGCGCAGTTTATGAAAGCTATTCTAAGGGGGGAGCAAATTACTGTCTATGGTGACGGCAGCCAAACGCGCGATTATGTATTTGTAAACGACTTATGCCAAGGAATTACCAAAGCAATTGAGTCTGAAATCAGCGGCGTATTTCAGCTTGGCACGGGCATCCCTACCAGTATAAATGAACTTCTAAGTACAATTTCCAACATTATCGATAGGCGGCTGGATATACAATACAAACCCTTCCGAGCGGGTGAAATACGCCACACTTACTGTGATATTACTAAAGCTGAAAACGAACTAGTCTATGCACCCACAACAAGCTTGTCAGACGGATTGAACCTCACCTGGCAATGGTTTATGTCAAAAATCTGACCCCATGCAAACTCTGCTCAAGCGACTGCATAGCGACTACCTCAACAGCCTAATATTAACTTTCGGGGTTGGTATCAGCTCAACACTGAAGTTTTTGGTAATATTGCTAGCAAGCAGGGCATTGGGCCCTGAAGGCTCAGCAGATTTCTATTTTTCTCTCTTTGTTATTTTTTTCCTTGTGACGTTATTTTCTCCGCTGACAACATTAGCCGTAAAGGAAATAAGTAAGTGGGAAGAGAATAAAGCCCAAAGAGCCCGGCAACTAGCCTACAAACTGAATCGCATCCTTATTCTGTCTTCTATTACATTGCTGATTTTCCTATGCATCTACTCAGCAATTCAACCTGACTCATTCCCCCTAACAATGGGAATAGTATCTCTTCTCGGGGGAACTCTCGCTGCAGCTCAGGCACTAGCCAGAGGGATACTGCGCGCCCAATATAAATTTCATAAACAGTCATTGAGCATGCTCAATGAGGCTCTCGTGCGCCTAGCATTGACAATCGCTGTTTTAATAACATTCCCAAACGCGATTCTATTTATAGCCGCATACATAATTTCCATTATTTTTTCATACACACAAGATAGAAGAACACTAGAGCTCGGGAAGACCAATAAAGACTCCATAGCTGATCTACAACTTAAACTATATACTATACTCCCGCTACTACTGGTTGCCCTCGCAGAGGCAGGTTTTCAGAATATTGACTTGTTTTTAGTTAATGCCCGGTTCAATGATACCCAGACGGGCTTATACGGTGCGGCCTCTATATTTAGCAAAATACTCACCGTCGTCAGCATACCTTTCATTTTTTCCGTAATCCCACTGACAAGCAGGGCCGAGCTTCAAGAAGGGGCGGCTACTCGTTCACTACTACGCATTTTCGTATCGTACTTTTCAATCGCGACCCTTATACTATTAATGGTAATATGTTTTTCTGAAACAGCAATTTCATTGCTTTATGGAGAGGCCTTCCTCCCTGCACAACCATTGGTAGTACCATTAGCAATGGGCGCTCTTGCGGGCGGCATTTCAATGATTCTGGTTCAAGCCCTTATTAGCAACGATCGCTTTTTCAGCCTTATGCTATTCTTTATGGGTTTTTGCCTCGAAATAATATTATTATTAACATTAGCTGATAATTTGAGGGATGTTGCGCTTACAGTTCTCTTTGTGAAGATAAGTGTAATGCTAGTTATCTTTATAGATTTTCTACATTTTTGGAAGAAGCGAGTTTAACTTACAATCGAGCACACAGTACGCCAGAAACTTTGGGTCTCAGTGCGTATTCCGGCGAACGTGAACACCCATTCCGGAGCATCGTGAACACCCGGGACTCCCAACGCATCACCGGGGTGGGTTTTTAGCTCAGGTGTTCATCATGGGTCAACTGACCGAGTACTTTCCG